>Ga0208121_100113_pt1 | contig 42457 bp, 41 predicted proteins | sample LakWasMet62_LOW9_2_FD_183894 | JGI IMG/M metagenome (GOLD analysis project Ga0208121, IMG submission 183894) | Freshwater sediment methanotrophic microbial communities from Lake Washington under simulated oxygen tension - Sediment Metagenome... | ecosystem: Environmental > Aquatic > Freshwater >... | reverse complement strand
AGAATAAAATCTTTCGGCAATCCGGCAACGCTGTTCAGGCGGGGTTGTCAAACCACTCTGCGCTGCTGGTTTCGAGAGGAGCTGGTGGTGAACGGTCAGAGAAAAGCCTTTATTAAGAAGGCAGGTGAGTATCCGGGAGGTGAATGAAAATGAACTGCCGAAGAAGTAACGAAACCGCAAAAGTTGTGTTGCAAAACCGTCTTATGCAAAGAAGACAGGGAAGAGTACAGTGGACACCTGAATACTGGCTGTACGCGCACCGTTATACAGGCAGCACGAACCGGATACAGGCGTTAAAAGAGAACATGGGAGATCTGCCGACAATCAGATACAGCGATACTGTAACTGCGGCAGAAGTCGGACGGGCCATAGTAGTGTTGAAGCGGCTGTAATGGTCGTGGAGCGAAGGGCTTCGGTCATTCAAATGAACAAACAATTAAACAACTTCAAAGAGGATGATTTAAATGAATGTACATGTAGTTAAGACGGTACCTATCACCTACGAAATGGTAGTGGAGGCTTATGGGAAAGTAAAACAAGGGGGCAAAGCTGTTGGAGTAGACCAGGAGAGCTGGACTGATTTTGAGGCCAAAGGGGTGGAGAAGCAACTGTATGTGATCTGGAACCGGATGGCATCTGGGAGCTATTTTCCAAAGGATGTCCTTGAAAAAGAGATACCGAAGAAAGATGGCAAAACCCGAAAACTGGGTATACCGACCATACGAGACAGAATAGCACAACAGGTAGTGAAGCGGTATATGGAGCAACGCATAGATGCAAAGTTCCATCCGCAATCCTATGGCTACCGCCCGCTAAAGAGTGCAAAAGAGGCGATAATACAGGTAAGAGAAAACTGTCAGAAACAGGACTGGGTATTGGACATGGATATCTCTGGATTTTTTGATGAGATAGACCATGAACTGATGCTGAAAGCTGTTGAAGCGATGGGACTTGAAAACTGGATTAAAGTCTATGTACAAAGATGGCTACAGATGAAAGTGATCAAAGCCGATGGTAGTGTAGAAGAGAAAGGAGGAAAAGGCACGCCACAGGGCGGAGTAATCAGCCCAATCCTTGCCAATCTGTTCCTGCATTTTGGTTTTGACAAATGGGTAGAGAAACACTATGGACACATCAGGTTTGTAAGGTATGCAGACGATATCATCGTTCACTGCGCAAGTGAAGCAGAAGCGAAACAGATGCTGGCTGCTATACATGAAAGGCTGAAGCAAATAGGACTCAGGCTGAACGAAAGGAAAACAAAAATTGTCTATTGCAAAGATTATCGCCGAAAGGGAAAATATGCGCAGGTACAATTTGGATTTCTTGGGTTCAGCTATCAACCCAGAGAAGCAAAAAGCAAAATAATTGCGGGAACATGCTATACGGTATTCATGCCGGAGATCAGTAAGGAAAACCAAAAACGGATCAGAGACAACATTAAAGAAACGGTAAACTGGCGAAACACAACCCAAGAGATGGAACAGATAGCAAACAAGCTGAACAGCAAATTACGAGGCTGGATCAACTACTACGGATGGGGAGGAAAAAGACAGTTACAGAAAACAATGTTCTATCTGGACACGTGCCTGGTGAAGTGGTTAGCAAGGAAACACAAAGAAAGATTCCTTAGATCAGCACAGAGGCTGTTGGAAAAACAGAAGAAGAAGCCCACACTATTTTATCATTGGGAAAACAGGTACAGATCAAATTATCAAAGAATGACACGAGCCGTGTGAAGGGAGATCTTCATGCACGGTTCTGTGAGAGGCTTGCGGGTGAAATCCCCGCTTGCCTACTCGGCGAGCAAATTGTTCACGCAAAGGCGCAAAGGCGCGGTTGGTAGTTTTGGATAGTGAAGAGGTAAAAAATTAAGCAGGACACAATTTATAAGCACTCATTTTTCCAAATATAAACTGATGATAGTCAGTAAAGAAGCTGATTGTATTCATAATAGCGGCATGGAAAAATTATGATCTTTGAAGTAAAGAATTGGCTGCTCAAACTGCTGATGTTTTGCTTATATTTATATGGTAAGTTCTCAGTAGGAACATCGGTTTGTGCTGATAGGGCAGTAAAATTATTACAGTACTTCTAAAGTCTCAGTTGTAAAAAATAGCCATGCTACTTACGCCAAACACAAAATTATTTTTAACTGAAGTTGGTGACATGTCCCGGTTTGCCTGGCGTTTTTTTCATCAATCCTTCCGGCCACGATACGAGATCACCGAATTTTTCAGGCAGTGTTTTGTAATAGGTTATAAATCACTGCCACTCATAGGCCTTACCGCTTTTATTATGGGCCTGGTAATTACCATGCAGTTACGCCCCAGTATGGTTGATTATGGCGTAGAATCGCAATTGCCCGCCATTGTGGGTATTGCCATCATCAGGGAGATTGGTCCTGTAATTACCGCATTGATCTTTGCCGGAAAAATAGGCAGCAGTATTGGCGCCGAACTTGGATCAATGAAAGTAACAGAACAGATAGATGCTATGGAAGTGAGCGGAACCAATCCCTTTAAATACCTCGTGGTTACAAGGGTATTTGCCTGCATTTTTATGCTGCCGATTTTAGTGGTACTTGGAGATGCTGTTTCATTGTATGGTTCTTATCTGGGTATGAATATCCGCAGCACTACCAGTTCTTATTTATTCTGGACACAGATCGTAAACAGTCTTTCTTTCAGCGATGTGTTGCCGGCATTTGTGAAGAGTTTCTTTTTTGGTTTTGCCGTAGGTATTATTGGATGTTACAAAGGATATAACAGCAAAAAAGGTACAGAAGGTGTAGGCAGATCGGCTAATTCGGCCGTAGTGCTTTCATCTATTATGATTTTTGTGATAGACCTGCTGGCAGTGCAGATCACCGATTTGCTGGGACTTAATTAATTGCAGCAAAATGATTGAAGAAACAAAGGATAACAATATCGAAACTTCGGCGCCTGATGGTCCGGTTATGGTGATCCGGCACCTGTACAAATCATTCGGCACCAATCATGTGCTGGACGATTTTGATCTTGAACTGAAAAAAGGCGAAAGCGTGGTGGTATTGGGAAAATCAGGATCAGGAAAATCGGTATTGATCAAATGTGTGATAGGTCTGCTGGAACCAGATAAAGGGAATATTGAATTGTTTGGTGAAGATATTACAGGCATGAGCGAAGAAGACCTTGATAGGATAAGAGCGAGAGTGGGCTTTCTGTTTCAGAGTAATGCGCTCTACGATTCAATGACAGTAAGGGAAAACCTTGAGTTCCCCCTTCGCCGCCACTGGATCCAGGTTACGCAGAAAGAGGTAAATGAAATGGTGCTGGATGCACTGGAAGATGTGGGTCTTGCACATACCATTGATATGATGCCGGTTGAATTATCGGGCGGTATGCGTAAACGGATAGCCCTTGCACGAACACTGATCTTAAAACCGGATATTATTTTGTATGATGAACCCACAACAGGGCTCGACTCGATAACCAGTAAAGAAATTATCAGGCTGATGAAGATGATACAGCAGAAATATAATACCACCTCACTGATCATTTCGCACGATATGAACTGTGTGCATATGGCCAGCGACAGGGTGGTAATACTGTATGATGGAAAATGTTATGCCAACAATACGTACCGGGAACTGGAAAAAAGTATGGACCCTAAAGTGAAACAGTTTTTTGAATAAATAAAATGTTATGCTATGGAAACCAATTTGTGTTAATGCGTTTTTTAAAATGTGACTATTCGCTATTGCAGATTTTTTTTGAAACACATAGGGACATAGGAAGAACAAGAGAGAGGATTTGAATGATGTGTTTAATTGTACTACACGCTGAATAACTAATTATATGGAAAAGAAGACTATTGATAATGTTAAGCTGGGACTATTTGTATTGGCAGGACTGCTGTTCCTGGTGGTCATATTATACATGATTGGAAGAAACATGAGCCTGTTTGGTGATACTTATATGCTCAAGGCAAGATTCGAAAATGCCCAGGGTCTTGTGGTGGGTAACAATGTGCGTTATGCCGGTATACAGGCAGGTACGGTAAAAGAGATCAGGATCATGAATGATACCACTATTGAGGTAACCCTGACAGTAGAAAAAAGAATGATGACCATCATCCGAAAAAATGCAGTGGTGTCTATTGGCACTGAAGGACTGGTGGGAAATAAAGTAGTAAACATTCTTCCGCGCCGGCGCATGGCTCCGTTTGCAGAAGAAGGCGATATTCTTTTGGCGAGAAGATCGGTAGACACGGACGAAATGCTGCAAACACTCAGTCAAACCAACAATGATGTGGCCGTTATAGCTGCCAATTTAAAAATAACGGTACAAAAGATCAATACCAGCAAGGCGCTTTGGGAATTGCTGAATGATAAATCGATACCGGCAAATTTCAGAACATCTGTTGGCAATATCCGTACGGCAACTGCTAATGCAGGTAAAATGGTAAATAACCTGAACGATATTGTAATAGATGTAAAAAACGGGAAAGGCTCAGTAGGCGCTATTCTGCGCGATACTTCCTTTGCTAAAAACCTGAACGAAGCCATCATTAAAATAAAATCTGTTGGTGATAGTGTTGATTCACTGTCTAACGAAATAAATAGTGTGGTAGCAGGTATCAAACAGGATGTTAATGCCGGCAAAGGCCCTGCCAATGCTATTCTCAAAGATTCATCCATTGTTCAGAAATTAAATAAAAGCCTTAGCAATATAGAAAAAGGCACCGATGGCTTTAACCAGAATATGGAGGCATTGAAACATAATTTTTTATTCAGGGGCTATTTCAAAAAATTAGAACGGCAGAAAGCGGATGAATTAAAAAAGCAGGCAAAGGAAGGGAAGAACTAGTGCCATGTGAATGGTGAATGGTGAGTGGTGAGTAGTGAGTGGTGAGTAGTGAGTAGTGAGTAGTCAGTAGTGAATCGTTAATAGTAAGCAATTATGGTAATCACAGTTAATTTACTCACCACTGACCACTCTCAGGTTAGGTTTAACACAACACTATGGAATATTGAATTATGAATATTGAATGATGAAGTGAGTGAGGAGGGTATCGATTATTTTGTTGTACTTAATCAGTGAGTATGAAACTTTTTGTTACTATCATCTTACTGCTAACCAGTTCCTGTGTTTTTGCACAGCAGGCAAAAGATATTGTTAAGAAGGCAGATGATAAAATGCGCGGCATTACTATGCAGGGCGAAATAATTATCAGAACAGTACGCCCCACCTGGTCAAGAGAAATGCAATGTAAAGTATGGATGAAGGGCAATAGCCTGTCGCTCATCCTTATCCAATCACCCGCAAGAGACAAAGGCATTGCCTTCTTGAAAAGAAAAAAAGAAGTCTGGAACTGGATGCCGGCTTTGGAGAGAACCATCAAACTGCCCCCTTCCATGATGAGCCAAAGCTGGATGGGTACAGACTTTACCAATGACGACCTGGTAAAAGAATCATCCATTACCGAAGACTATGATCATACTTTTATAGGCGATACCATTATTGATAAAAGGCCCTGTTATATTATCCGGATGATTCCCCGGCCGCAGACAGCCGTGGTATGGAGCAAAGTAGTGGTATGTATTGATAAAAACGATTTTCTGGAACTGCACAGCCGCTTTTATGATGATGATGGTAAACTGGTTAATATCATGAACGGAACAGATGTACAGATGATGGATGGAAGGCTGATTCCTACCCGCTTTGAAATGATCCCGGTTGATAAAAAAAATCAAAAAACGGAAATGATCTATCAACAGCTCAAATACGATAAGCCAATAGACGATGGATTTTTTACAGCAGAAAGAATGAAGAAAATCAGTTAGTTCTTTTTTAAATTAATATAACCGACTTCCCCCTCCTCGCGATCCTTTGTGCCTTCGCGTCTTCGCGGTAAAGCCTATCCTAACCGCAAGGACACAAAGTTGCGCAAGGAATTTTTAATACAGAACAATACCATGTGGTTAATTAAACTGGCCTGGAAAAACCTCTGGCGGAACAGAAACCGCACGATCATTACGATGACGGCCATTTTTTTTGCCACACTCTTATCAATTTTAGCACAAAGCCTGCAGAATGGCGTTTTCGATAACCTGATCAAAAACGTGGTGAGCTTTCATACCGGTTATGTGCAGGTACACAAACAGGGATATTGGGATGAACAGATACTGGAAAACAGTTTTGCCGATTCGGCTGAAACCGGGCAGAAAATCCTGCAAAATAAAAATGTCAATAGTTTTTCTCCAAGACTCGAATCTTTTGCACTGGCCTCTGCGCAGGATGTAACAAAAGGCTGCCTGGTTACCGGCATTGATCCGCAGAAAGAAGACAAGATCATGCTGCTGCAAAACAAATTAGTACTTGGTACCTACCTTGCTAAAAATGATACAGCGTTATTGGTTTCGCAAGGCCTTGCCGAACGTTTAAAACTTACCGTAAACGATACCATGGTATTGATAGGGCAGGGCTATCATGGCGCCACTGCGGCAGGCAAATACCGTATTAAGGGAATTGTAAAATTTGGCACGCCGGAATTAAATGATATAGCCGTATTTATGCCACTTACCCTTGCGCAGGATTTCTTTAATGCCTACGGGATGATCACCAGTTATGTTCTGTTGTTACAGGATACAAAAAACCTGCAACCAACAGCAGCATTGGTTCGTGCCGCATTGGGGCCGGCGTACGAAGTAATGACATGGGAAGAAATTATCCCCGACATCAGGCAGCATATCGAAACAGATACCAACAGTACAAAATATATACGGGCCATATTATACCTGCTAATTTGTTTTGGCATTTTTGGCACACTGCTGATGATGATGGTAGAACGGAAATTTGAACTGGGAATGCTTGTTGCCATAGGAATGAAGAAAACCAAACTAAGCCTGCTATTGCTTTACGAATCGGTACTAACGGTTTTGATGGGTTGTATTATAGGGGTGATAGCCGGTATACCGGTGGTATATTATTTATCCAAATATCCACTGAAAATGGGCAGGGAATCAGCCGAAGCATTTGAACGGTTCGGGTTTGAAGCTGTTTTTCCAACTTCTACTGATTCATCCATTTTTATCGGTCAGGGCATTATTGTGCTGTTGATCGGGCTGCTGTTATCGTTATATCCTATTTATAAAGTGATACGGTTAAACCCTGTTACTGCAATGAAACACTAAACGCTGCATATGATAATCAGCATGGCATGGCGGAATATATGGCGCAATAAAATGCGGAGCATCGTCATCATATTGTCGATAGCCATCGGATTATTTGCCGGTATCGCCGTACTCGCCCTGTATAAAGGAATGATCAAAAGCCGTGTGCGTACGGTAATTGACGCAGAGATCGGTCACATGCAACTGCACGATACAGTGTTTAAAAAAGATGATGATCCCAGATTCATCATCATTAACGGCAATGCTATTGTAAAAGCCATTGCAGCAATACCTGGCGTAAAACTGGTAACACCCAGAAGCATTAGCAATGGCATGCTTGCCACCACAACAGGAAGTTCTGGCGTGCAAATCAATGGTGTAATTCCTGAGATCGAGTACAAGGCATCGCAACTGAAGAATAAGGTGATAGCAGGTAAACTGTTTGATACAACAAAGAAAAATGAAGTGATGATCGGGAAAAAATTAGCCAATAAAATGAAACTGAAAACAGGATCAAGGCTGGTACTCACTTTTACCGATACCTCAGGCAATATTGTATCAGGCGCTTTTAAAGTGATCGCCATTTATCAAAGTGATAATGCACCGCTGGATGAAAGGAATGTATACATTACCATGACAGACATGAATGAGTTACTAACCACTGGCAACAGCTTCCAGGAAATTGGCGTGCTGTTGCATAATGATGCAGATATCAAACCCGTTCAGGCGCAGTTAAAAACAAAATTTCCCGGTTGCAAAGTTGAGAACTGGCGTGAGATCTCGCCCGAAACAGACCTGCTCGAAAAAACCACGGAGCAGTATTCGTATATACTCATGGTCATTATCATGCTGGCCCTGTCGTTCGGCATCATTAACACCATGCTGATGGCCATATTAGAGAGAACCAGAGAAATTGGCATGATGGTGGCACTGGGTACTAACCGCATCAAAATATTTTTCCTGGTATTACTCGAAACTTTTTTTTTAACACTGGCGGGCACACCGCTTGGCGTATTGATGGCATGGTTGGTTACAGGATATTTTAATAAGCATGGCCTTGATTTTTCAGGCTCCGGGCGCGAAATGATGAACAGTTTTGGCTTTGGTTTAATGGTTTACCCGGAATTTCCTTTCGACAAATTAACAGGTGTAATGCTGATTGTAGCGGGTACCGCTATCGTATCCTGCATATTTCCTGCGGTAAAAGCCTTGCGTTTACAGCCGGTGGAAGCATTAAAAAGATAAGGTGATTTAAAAAATATTTCAATAAAAGAGAAACAGAAGAAAAGAAGCGCCACTGAAAGTTCTTTTTTTACTCTTTTTCTTCTCTTATTGAAACCAAAATAGGTAACACAATACAAAAAACTAACCTATTAAATCAGGGTTATGAAAACAGTAATAGATGCACACAATATCAGTAAGGTGTATAACCCCAAAACTATTCCGGTATATGCGGTTAACAATGTACACCTGCATCTGGAACGGGGCGAGTTTACGGCCCTTGTTGGTCCATCCGGTTCGGGCAAAACCACTTTGCTGAACCTGATAGGCGGATTGGATAAACCTGATGAAGGGTCTATCATTATAAATGGTATGGATATTACCAAACTCTCTGCCAATGAACTCATCAACTTCAGGTTAAAAAACATCGGCTTTGTATTTCAGTCGTTCAATCTGATACCTGTATTAACCGCGAAAGAAAATGTAGAGTTTATTATGCAACTCCAGAAAATGAATAAAGAAGAACGCGAACAAAGAGTACAAACCTTATTTAAGCAGATAGATATGGAAGAAAAGCTGAATGAACGGCCCGCTAAACTTTCCGGTGGTCAGCAGCAAAGGGTAGCGGTTGCAAGAGCGCTGGCATCCAAGCCGCAATTTGTGCTGGCAGATGAGCCCACTGCCAACCTCGATTCAAAATCTGCCTCCAATCTTTTGGATATCATGGCAAAACTGAATAAGGATGAAAATATTACGTTTCTTTTTTCTACACACGACCAGCGGGTGATAGACCGGGCAAGGAGGGTAATTACACTGGTTGATGGCCGCATCGTAAAAGATACGGCTGCTGTTTCAACCGAACATGAAGAAGCAACTGTGTAACAATGAAAAACTGTTTGTGTTTTTTAGGTATGTTGCTGTATGTTTTCTGCAGTTATGCGCAGGACAGTACAGCGCTGCCCAAAAAGCTGCTCATCAGCGGGTATATAAAAAATTTGCAGACACTCAGTTTTGATAAAACGTTCGGGCAAAATGTGTCGGGTAACCTGATCCATAACCGGTTAAACATAAAATGGAAGCCATCAGAAACCTTTGTGGCCGCTGCCGAATTGCGTAACAGGTTGTATTGGGGAGAAGAAGTGAAGCTTACACCCGGCTTTGCATCGCTCCTGAGAAACGACAATGAAAAATTTGATCTGCAAAAAACATGGATCCAAAACCCATCACTTGTATTGCATACAAATATTGAACGGCTGTATGTTGATTACCGCAGGCCTGCATGGAACCTGCGTGTAGGCCGGCAGCGTATTAACTGGGGCCTTACCACCACATGGAACCCAAATGATATTTTTAACGCTTATAATTTTCTGGACTTTGATTACGAAGAACGCCCGGGTGTTGATGGCGCCAAACTGCAATACAGTTTCAGCAACTCATTTAATACCGAAATAGCTTACATAAATACAGGTAAGAAAAATGGAAATGTGGCCGCTATCAAATATTCGCTGAACAGATGGAATTACGATATGCAGCTGATCACCGGCTGGTATAACAATCATGCAACTATTGGTGCGGGATGGGCGGGTTCTATTAAAGAAGCGGGCTTTAAAGGAGAGCTGCAATACTTCATTGCCGGCAAAGATTCATCCAACCATTTCAATATGTCGCTGGAAACTGATTACATGTTTAAAAAAGGATGGTACCTGAACCTGAGTTTCCTGTTCAATAGTCATGGCTTGTATCAACCTGTTGCCGACTGGACAACGATCAACCTGAAACTATCCCCCGAAAACCTGATGCCCACTAAATGGAACATGGTTATTACCTCGGCCAAAGAGTTAAATCCCTTATTATCGGCCAATATGAGTGTGCTGTATGCACCGGGTACCAATTTGCTGATCATTTTCCCCTCTTTACAATACAGTATTGCTACTAACCTGGATATCAACCTGGTATGGCAATCCTTCTTTGCAGAGTTAAACAAAACCATGCAGGGCGTTAACCACCGCTGCTATCTGCGGCTTAAGTGGAGCTTTTAGCGTTTATGATAAATGTCAGCAAACCTGCTGACCCTTGTCATTCTTATCCCGCAGCTCCATTATTACCTTGTGAGTCACGATAAAATTTAATGTTATGAAAAGCACAGGAAAAATACTGACAGCTATTGTGGCCGGAGCTGCTCTGGGCGCCATTGTGGGCATTTTGTTAGCGCCTGATAAAGGTACTGAAACAAGAAGAAAAATTAATGAGGAAGGCAAAAAATTAGCTGAAGATGTGAAAGATAAATTTCGCAGAGGTAAAGAAAAACTGAATGGACTAAAAGAAGAATTTCAGCAAACAGTGAAAGAGAAAGCAGAAGAATTTGCCTGAGTAATTAAACAATAACCCTGCTTAATGCAGCGGTTTAAATTTATGCAAGATGGAAACGGTATTTACCAAAGCAGACGAACTGGTTGGTACAGTAAAAGAGTATGTAAATGCAAGGGTTGATTTGCTGAAATTAGAAGCCGCAGAAAAAACGGCAGGCATGGTTGCAGGCATGATGGCAAGAATTATGGTGGCTGCTGTGTTTTTATGCTTTTTTGTTTTTGCAGGAATTGGCCTGTCGCTGCTTGCAGCAGAATACACCGGCAAAACATGGTCTGGCTACCTGATTGTAGCTTTTGTGTACCTGTTTATAGGTATTATAGCCTGGGTTGGCCGAAGCTGGATGCTGCGTACACCAATGATGAATGCAATGATCAAAGAAATGTTTAAAAGCGATGAAGAAGATTAAAAACCTGAGGCAATTGAAGCGGGAGAAAGAACGTATCAAACAACACCAGGAAAACCTGGAAGATGCGATACAGGATAACTGGCATGAGCTGAAAGATGATCTGAAACCTGCCAATATAGCCAAACAGGTAATAGGCAACTGGATACGCAAAAGAACAGAAGCAAAGATGAATGCCGGTGGTATTCTTAAAAGCACGGTTACTTACGGTGCAGCTATGCTGGCAACTAAATTGTTTGGCAGAACAGGAAATAAATTAGCCGGGCTTCTTAAGAAATAATCAGCATTAACGACACAACTATTTTTTAACCAAATAAATTACAATTATGGCTATTCTAAAAGTGCTGGAACTGATGGCAAGTTCCCCAAAAAGCTGGGAAGATGCTGCACAGCAGGCTGTGACTGAGGCATCCAAATCGCTCAAAAATATACGGTCGGTTTATATTAAAGACCACAGTGCTGTGGTTAAACACAATAAAATTGTTGAATACAGAATTGTAGCCAAACTCAGTTTTGAACTCGAACATCCCACACACACAAAATCTAAAAAATAATAACGCTATGCCACTCAATTTTGACAAATACGCTATTAAAGGAAATGAGTTTGTAAGGCTGGTTGCCGAAGAGCTGCAGATACCTCTGGATAAAGCAGGCAGAATTATCCGCACAGTTTTTCATACCCTGCGTAACAGACTGAGTCATGAAGAATCCTTTCAGTTACTGGCACAATTGCCCATGGCCATGAAAGGGGTGTATGTGGATGGATGGAAATTTGATAAAGATGCACACCGCATTAATTACTTAGACGATTTCCTGGAAGAAGTGAGGCATGAAGATGGCCGGTTGGCGGCCTATGATTTTGGTGACAACATGCGAACAAGGCATGTGGTTGCTACTGTGTTCAAAACACTGAACTATTTTGTTTCGGAAGGCGAAATGAATGATATTCTGGCTGTTATGCCGGTAGAACTCAAAGTATTTATCAAAGAAAGTATTGGAGGACATAAGTTTGCTTTATAGCATGCCTTTTCTTCCTCTTTATTTGTTTATTACCGGCTGGATAATTCTGTGGCCGTATTTGTTGTGTGATATAGTAAATGTGTTACATAAGGGTAGATTAATAACTGAAAATAACTTAACAAAACAGGTAGCCTGTTGATATTTACGTGGTTTATGATTAAATTCATCTATGCAGCAGACTTCACAAAACAGCATTAGCGAATTCCTGCAGTTTGAAGCATTGTTTGAAAATGCTTCCATTGGTATATTGATTGTAGATAGTAATGGTGTTATCCAGTCTGCCAATCCATTTGCACTAAAACTTTTCGAATACACAGTGGATGAAATTGCCGGGCAGCCGGTTGAAATGCTGATCCCGAAAAGATTTCATCAGAAACACCTTACCCACCGGAATTACTACATAGAAAAACTGGGTCGTCGGCCTATGGGTATTGGTACTGAATTATTGGGTGTAAAGAAAAATGGTTCTGAACTGCTGCTGGAAGTTAGTTTGGATAAATACGATCATGAAGGCGAGCTCAGAGCGATCGTTTTTATGAGCGATATTTCTGTACGGAAAAAAGCAGAAGCAGAAATAATCAAACTAAAAGAAGAACTGGAAAGCTCGGTAGAACAGCGAACAGAAGACCTCACAGAAACACTCAGGCAGCTTGAAATATCCCGGAGCCATCTGCAAAAAGCTGTTTCTCTCAAAAAGGCATTACTAAATAATATAAGAGCCATCATTGTGGCGGTTGACACAAATGGAATTATCCAGACCTTTAATCCCGAAGCAGAACGTGAACTACTGTACACCGCAGATGAGCTGATCGGAAAACATACCCCCCTTATTTTTCATGAACCCACACTGGTGGCGGCACGTGCAAAAGAGCTTTCAGAAGAGTTGGGAAGAGAAATTCCGCCTACCATTGAATTCTTTTTGACAAAAGCAAGGCTTGGTTTAAAAAGCGAAGATGAATGGTTATATCAGCGCAAAGACGGAACCATCTTTCCTGTTCAGTTGAATATTTCGGCCATGCGGGATGAGCAGGGTGTAATTGTTGGTTTTGTGGGTGTTTCATTTGATATTTCAAAAACCAAGATCTTTGAACATGGCTTGCAGGAATCGCTGGAAAAAGAAAAGGAACTGAATTTATTGAAATCGAGATTTGTTTCGATGGCATCGCATGAATTCCGCACACCATTGAGTACAATACTTTCGTCCACTTACCTGATTGAGAAATATGTAAATGCAGAAGATCAGCCACGACGTGAAAAACATTTGCAGCGTATTATCTCTTCAGTGAATATGCTCACCGATATCCTGAATGATTTTCTGAGTGTAGGCAGGATAGAAGAAGGAAAGATACAGGTAAGGCCTGTAAGGTTTAATGTAGATGAACTGATTAAGGAAATAGCAGATGAAATAAAAAATACGCTGAAAAAAGATCAGTTTATCTTATACCGGCATGAGGGAAATCCAGACCTGCTGCTGGACCCATCGCTGCTGAAGCATATTATCATGAACCTTGTTTCCAATGCAGGTAAATTTTCGGGCGAAGGGAGTTCCATTGAAATTAGTACAGTAGGGAGCGATGAATGTTTTATGCTAACGATCAGGGATCACGGAATAGGTATTTCAAAAGATGACCAGAAGCATTTGATGGAACGGTTTTACCGCGGCACCAATGCAAGTAATATTCAGGGTACAGGACTGGGCCTGCACATTGTTTCCAAATACGCAGAATTGCTGAACGCTACCGTAGAATGTAAGAGTGAACTGGGAGAGGGTACTGAGTTTATTATTAAGTTTAATACTAAATCAAGCTGATATGAAAAAGATTTTACTGATAGAGGATAATGATGATATCCGTAATAATACGGCGGAGATATTGGAACTGTCGAGCTATACAGTGATCGTGGCAGAGAATGGTAAAGTAGGCGTAGAAAAAGCCATAGAACATATGCCAGACCTGATCATCTGTGATATCATGATGCCGGTACTGGATGGATATGGGGTACTTCATGCTATTCAAAAAAATGATGCCATCAAAAGCACACCTTTTATTTTTCTTACCGCCAAAACAGAGCATAGCGATTTTCGCAAAGGGATGGAACTTGGCGCGGATGATTATATCACCAAACCTTTTAACGGCACCGAATTGCTGAATGCTGTTGACAGCCGGCTAAAAAAACATGAACAGTTAAAACAGGAACTGTCCCCTGACCTTGATGGACTGCAGCACCTGATGCAGGTGTCGTTTGGCAAAAGCCGGTTGCATGCTTTTACCAAAGACCGTAATATCAATAAATACAGAAAAAAACAAGCCATCTATACAGAAGGTAACCACCCGGGCAGCCTTTTTTATGTGCTGAAAGGAAAGGTGAAAGTGTTTAAAACAAATGAGAACGCGAAAGAACTGGTAACTGATCTGTACAGTCCCGGAGACTTTTTTGGCTATGTTGCCCTGTTGGAAGGAACGGTGTATAAAGATTCGGCAGAAGCCCTGGAAGAAACAGAGCTGGCTGTAATACCCCAGCAGGATTTTGATGAGTTGATGAATACCAACAGAGAAGCTGCACAGAAATTTATCCGCCTGCTGGCAAAAAATATTTCGGAGAAGGAGGAACATTTGCTGGGGCTTGCTTATAACTCGCTCCGAAAAAAAGTGGCTGAGGCGCTTATGCTCCTGCAAAAAAAATATCATAAAACAAAAGACGACCAGTTTGTGATTGATATCACAAGGGATAACCTGGCAACCATTGCGGGAACGGCCACTGAATCGCTCATTCGTACATTAACAGATTTTCGCAACGAGAAACTGATAGAGATTAATGAAGGAACGATCACTGTTCTTAATGAAAAGAAACTGGAACACCTGATAAGCTAATCTCTCCCCGCGCAACTTCGCGTCATTGCGTCTTCGCGGTTAGAATAGGTTTCGCCGCAAGGACGCAAAGACACGAAGGATCGCGAGGAGATTATTTATTTGCCAGCGCAATACCACATCTATCAGTCCTTAATGCAGCGAACAGAATTGCCCCATTCCTTTAAGCTGTATATAAGGTAAAGCCCCGGGTAATTACTGACAATATACAGGCTCATGTTCTGGTAGAATCCCTTTCGGTTGTTGCCCACCAGTTCCCCTGGAATCTAAGGTAGTTGAACTCACCCTTATTACTGCGGGTTCCTCCGGGAAGTGCTGTAAAGCCAGTTTCATTGGTAGACTCCTGGTTTGGCTGACTCCAGTGAGCAGTGCCTTTTTCTTTCAGTTTGGCACCCGCAAAATCCGAACCCAGATAGTCAGATAAAACGATCCATTCAGTCATAGCAGGTACGTGCCAGCCAACCGGGCAAAGCTTACCCGTTTTTACTGCATACCAGTTGTATAAACCGCCATAAATGTTTTTAAATCCGGATGGGTTGTTTGAATACCATGAATAAGCAGGTGTTATCAAATTTATCCAAATACTGTCATCAGACACTAAAGGGATATCTGTACCATCATTAAACCTGGTGGTTTTCAGATTTTCAACCATCCATACCTGGGTGCCTATGGTTACCGTATGATAAATATTATTGTCAATATCAGCTACTGTTTCTGCCAAACCTTCTTTTGTAGTAAATGATAGGGTATTGCCATATGCCGTACCCGCACTGTTGGTAGCGTAAGCCCTTAACCGGTAGCTGGTAGCAGGGGTTAATCCGTTAAGGTTACTTGTAAAACTTTCGGTGCCCGTACCATCTATTGTTCTGTAATCAAGTATGGTTGGAATAGTGTCGGCACTCCAGCAAACCCCATAAGCAGATATTAGCGTCCCGCCGTTTGAAGTAATATTTCCGCCACTGCTTGCCGTACTATGTGTAATATCAATAACAGGAAGGGTAGTTACAACCGGTATCCGCAGATCCTGAGTGGTAAACGAAATAATATTACCAAAGCCCGTACCAATAAGGTTGGAAGCATAAGCACGCACAAAATAGGTTGTGTTAGGATTCAGGCCGGTAAGTAAACTTGTATAACTTTCATCACCGCCTCCATCAGTAGTGGCATTGTCGGAAATAACGGGCTGATTACTGGTACTCCAGCAAACACCTTTTGCAAATATTTTTGAGCCGCCATCAGAACTGATAGTGCCACCGGAGCTGGCCCTTGTTTGGGTAACGCCATAAGCAGCGATGGTTGATAAAGAGGGGATCTGTGCAAACTGGTCTGCTGCCTTTTTGCAATTATTGTGCATGGGCAAACTAAGTATGCCAAGTAACACGATAAAATTTGTCCAATTCCTTTTGATACCCATGATGCGTTATTGTACTATTCAAAGAATTGAATAAACATAGCTCCACTTATTTCCGGTATGGTGGTTTAATTTACCGGCCCTTTCAGAACATGTTGTTTCACCATATTGTTCACGATCTTTCTGCCATATTCATGCCCTAACATTTCTGAATTGTCGGAATCAAAAGACTGAGTTTGCACGGAGTAGAGCATTTTAGTGGTTGACATATCATAGAAATTACTCTCCCAGAAATATTTGGTATTGGTAACATAATATCCGGGTTCATAGATACGGCGGTACAAAGTAGACCGGTAACCCCATAAACTGCTGTAATAGTAACTGTAAGGAGTAGCATAGATATTGCCGGGAACGTATTTTCTTTCTTTTTTCTTATCCAGTAATACAATGGTGATCACTGCATCCACACCGCTGTTTTTTAATTTGCTAATGGCCGCTTCCTCGTCCATTTTTTCAAAAACCTTTGGCCCATATTCGCTCAGCGATGTAACAGCGTTGTATCCCAGCCCTTTCAGATCACTTACAAAATGATTTTCCATTTTATCCTGTATACTCCGGTCTGCTTCACGGGTAAGGCATAATACAAGAATTTTATTATAATCTTTTGGTGTAACATTGTCTGCTATCCAGGAAGAAGTGATTTTTGATGAAGTACATCCCATAACCATCAGCACGAGGAAAAGACCAATTACTTTTATCGTTTTCATAAATAGGTTATTTTAGAATCTAACTGCAAGTTAGATGTAATGACACCGCAGAAGAATGATGACCGTCATTAAGTGAGGAGATATTGGTCAACCGTTGCGATATAAAATAATGGGAGACCCTGCCGCCCTGGGCCACCAATGATCTTGCAGTACTTATTGATTTCGATAAGAGAACCTGACTGAAGACAGACAGGAATCGCAGGAAAAGAGTGTATCCCGAATTTCAGAGGCGCTCTTTTTCTTCTGTCCTTCTTTTATTGAAATACTTTCTAACATATTGTGTTCTTAAAATTCGGTGGTTCTCTGCGTAAACTCTTTTACTCTGCGGCTCTGCGGTGAAAACACCTTGCACAGCAAGCAAACTCTTTAAATCAAATGATTCAATTCACTGAAGCGTACAACACGTTATCATTACTTCTTCTTCATCCAGTTAAATTTTCCATACACATCTTCATAAAATACTACACGTCCTGTAGAATCCATGCCCACAGGATTGTACCACACAACAACCTGCATATGATCATCTGCGTGTACTGTAATGGGCGACTGGTTTCGCAAACATCCTTTTTGTGTTAGCGTATCTATGGCAATGGGGTTGTTTTTTAAAACAAGATGCCCCAATTCAAGCGGTTTCTCCATTCGCATGCAGCCATGACTGAAGTAGCGTTTATTCAACGTAAATAAATATTTTACAGGTGTATCGTGCAGATAAACACCAAATGGACTCTCGAAATCTAATTTTAATAAACCTAATGAATTATCGCAACCGGTACTTTGACGAATGGTGTATGGGAAATAACCCCTGCTGAGTGAACTCCAGTTAACTGAATAAGGGTTTACAATACTGCCCGCACTGTTTAAAACCTGGAAATTGCCTGAATTAATGTAACCGGGATTGCTCCTGAGTTTTGGCAACATTTCTTTGGTAGCAATGCTGAAAGGCACGTGCCAGTATGGATACACGATCACTTCATCTACAACACTGGCAAGGGTGGGGGTGGGGGTTGATTTTTTACCTACAATCATCCGCATGGCAAGAATAACTTCTTTATTGCGGTACACTTTCATAAAAGCAGCGGGAATGTTCACTACTATTACTGCACGGTTTTGTGTAAGACTATACAGCCACCGGTAATAATTAACAGCAAGGTTTAATTGCTCAATCCTTACAGATATCGGGATGTTCAGTTCGCGAATGGTATTACCTTTTAATAGGCCATCTGCCTGCAGACTGAATTGTTTCTGTGCTTCTTTCAGTTGCTGTTTGAGTAAGGTATCGGATAAATTCTGGTAGTTGGTATCAATGATCCCTAACTGGTGCAGTTTTGCGATCAGGGGAGTATTGGTTTTGCTTACTTTGCCTGAGCTGATTACTAATTCTTTGAAACCGTTTGCTGATAAAGCTTTCAGGAGTTTTTGTATCCTGTATTCCAACGCTTTGATTTCAGGTAAAGCGGCAGACAGATCGGGCATCAGTAAATGCAGTTTTTTACCGGAGATATATTCTGCCAGCAATGCAGGAATATCCCGGTAGCCCTGTTTTTGTTTCAGACCATAATATCCCAGGGCCGGTTTTGTATTACCATAAGCAATATCATTGTAAAAATGAATGGCCGCATCTGTTATACGAATTTCGGCTGTTAGTGAATCGTTGCTGTTTTGTAATCCAACCGCATTGCCGACTGCAGAATAATTGAATGGATAGTCTTTTTCAGTAAGACCAAAATCTGCTGATAAACCCCTTGCATGCAGGAAAACAGGGAGATTAGGTTGCCTGTCTTCTACTATCCATACCGGCCGGTAATTTAAACGGCTATAAAAATCCCTTACCTGGGTAGCATTCTTAATGCCGGTTTTACCGCTGAGTTTTGTATCCGAAATAAATTGCTTCAGCTTATCAGGCGTAATTTGTGCGAAAGCAGTGAAACCCCATAAACCGGCTATTAATACTGCCAATGTTTTATATAAGATCCGGTGTTTCATTCGGTTAAAGTTTTTTCTGAAAGATAACAGTTAAACTCCATTTTTAATTTGTTAAACTGCGTTTCTACGTTTAAGATATTATTCCGTAGCCGGTTTAATTTTCTTGTAACCTCGTCACTAATCCCCTTTTCTTCAGCGTCTTTTGTGGTTAATAATTTATCCAGGTCAGTAATATCATTCCTGAGTAAGCCAATTAACTCATCCTCCTTTATAAAGCAACTCTGGAAGCTCTCAACTTCTTCCAGAAAACTGATATCGTTTGTGTTTTTGAGAACTTCGGAAAGCCTGTTTTTCATCTGGATATTTTCTTCCATGATGAAACGCATCAATCGCTTCCAGGTATCGGTCTCATATTGGAATTGCTTTAACTGCAATTCCGACATATACCCGTCATGTTGTGTGCCGGCTATTGATTGGGATTTTGACATGGGATATGTATAACTATCTTCTGGCATGATAATGATCTTGTTACTCATTATTCGGGTTAAGAACATTGGACAAAATGAACAGGATATTCACAGGGCCTGCTTCATAGTTCAAAAAACTGTTTGTAATACCTAAGCTTCAAATCATGAACCTGTTATATGATAACTGATTTATGCAAAAAACCCCGCCACCCTTTCGGCGGGGCCTAAGCCAAATGTTCCCGGCTTATTTTACAGCGATGTGTTTGGCTGAAGGTTTTTTTGCTGCTTCGGCACGCGGCAGCGCAATTTTAAGTACGCCATCTTCATACTTAGCTTCAATTTTTTCTTTGTTGATCTCATCCGGTAAAGTGAAACTCCGGCTGAATGATGAATAACTGTACTCTTTCCGTGTAAATCTTTTGTCTTTCTCTTCTATGCGTTCTTCCTTCTGGCTGCTGATGGTAAGCATATTGCCATCTACATCAATCACGAAATCATCTTTTTTCAATCCCGGCGCTGCCAATGATACCAGGTAATTGTCTTTGTCTTCTGTAATGTTTACGGCAGGTACATTCATTGTTCTGTTCCATAAATTGCCATTGTCAAACCATTCGTTCCATGGTTTAAAGAATTCATCAAAAACAGATGGTATTGTTTCTGCTTTTCTGGCTAAAACTTGCGTTCCCATAGGGTCCTCCTTTTGTTTTTTATGTAGGGTAATTTTTTTTGCCTGACAAATGTATTTTATCTGGAAGGGGGAATCAACGACAGTGGTCAGTACTGTTTATGAGATTGGTCAGCCAATCAGCTTTTTCTCTTGTAATAAAAAGTGACCAGGTTAAAAACGAGGCGGATAAATTTATAGGAAGACCATCGGATAAACTGTTTAACAAGGTTGTTGGTCTCAGTGTTTTTTTCTTTGGTAATAGGGATACATTCATGTTGCATGATCCTTTCCAGGGTTTGCTCCACACCGGCGGCAAAAGCAGCATTTCTAACGTCCAGGTTCAGCTCAATACTGGCGTAGGCGCTGATATCATTTAAGTTGTAAGAACCTATGGTAACCCATTCGCCATCGCAAACTGCTATCTTGGCGTGCAATACTGCCGGCTGATATTCGTATAAACTAATGTTGTTGCGCAAAAGCCAGTCGTACAACCAGCGCTCTGCATGCTTGGCCATCATAATATCTGAGCGGCCCGCAGTGATCACTTTAATTTCCACACCACGCTTAGCGGCATTACTTAATAACCTCCTGATCACCTTGCCCGGCAAAAAATAACTGCACAGAATAGTAATATGCGATTGCGCATTGCGAAACATTTCACTATAAGTGGCAGAGATCTCATTTTTCCGGTTTACCCAGTCGTTTCGCCTCATCCGTACAAGGCAGGTTTCATCATTGCTAAAACTGAATAATGGGTGCAAATCGCTGCAGGGCGATTTAACAGGTTTGGGTGGAAAACTATTCCATGTTTTCCAGCAGAGTTCACACATGTTCTTTGCAATCTCTCCTTCGGCATAGAGCGAAAAATCAAGCCAGGCAGGCTTCCCGGGCATATCGTTATAACGGTTCGAGATATTAATGCCCCCGATAATGACCAACTTCGTATCCGTCACACACATTTTATGATGCATCCGCCTGCCAAAATAAAAATATTTGCTTTTAAACAACGGTTCAAATAAACGAAAATGAATGCCGGATGCTTTTAGCTCATCTATAAATTTTTTGGGGAGAGATTGGGAGGCATATCCATCGGCCAATAAATAAACCGCTACATTTCTTTTAACGGCAGCTTTTAAGGCATCGGCCACTAAGTGGCCAGTTTCGTCATCATCATAAATATAGGTCTGTAGCTGGATGCTTTCTTTGGCATTGTTGATCATATTCAGCAGCAGGTCAAAATAATCTTTACCACCCCGCACTAATCTTACTTTATTGTGAGCCGAATATTTCTGAGTTGATTTATGTTTTCCGGCAGACATGATTAACTGTTCATTTTGTTTAAAGCCTTGCGGATAGTAAGAAAGCCACTGTTAAGTTATATACTATTTTCAATAATGCAGCCGCAGCAAAAAACCGTGCCTTAGTGCCTTTGTGTGGGAAAAAATTGTACGCCAAGGCGCAAAGGCGCGGGATGAGAAGACCACAAAGAAATTATTCAGACTAAAACACCGCTGATAACTCAACATGGCATTATGTAACACAAAGGAAGTTGCCTTAAATAAGTTATCAAGACAACTTCCTGCAGAACCCCGGAATGGCGTTCCCCGGTTTAGTTTGTAAATGCCGTTCTTCTTCCTAGTCTACATAAGAATACTCTGGCAGCTCAACTTCCAGCTTGCTTTCTACACTGCTGATCCCTGGTGCCAGCCAGGCTGTTCTTTCTGCATCTTCTTTTTCGGCAAATGAGCGAACTTTTCCACGGAGGATAACCTTTGTTCCGGTAACATCAACTGATATTCTCGCTGCATCAAAAGTTGCGTTCCGGTGAAAAGCGGAACTTATTTTCTGCTGAATATCAAATGAAGAAACTTTTGGTTTTACTGTAATCAGATTTATTACAGAGCGTACACCCGTCAGATTCTCTATAGCCGCTCCTGCATTTTTTCGTTGATACTCCCAGTCTGCCACGCCCTCAAGCCTTACAATGCCATCTTCCACTTTTATTTTGATCTTTTCGTCCTGCACACCCGAATGCCATTTCAGTGCATTAAGTACAGCTTCAGCAATCTCTTCATCAGTTTTGCGATAGGAGGGGGAAGCCCCTACCTGTATATCTTCTGCAACTATTTTTACACCCGATACTCTTTTGGCAGCTCTCTCTGCAGCCAGTTTTTCAGCATAGGTGTCTACTTTTCCTGAAAGGGTTACGATTCCTTTTTTTACTGCTACTCCAATTTCTGAAGCAGTTAAAACGGGCTCCCACTTCAATTCGGCAATCACATCTTTTTGGATCTGGATATCACTTTTCATAATTGGTTGATTTTAGGTTTCAAGATTTTGTTTTTATAAGGATCAAAAGAACTGTAAACGATAGGTTGTTCCAATGAGGCTTGTCAATGGTTTTATTGACTCTCATCAGTCTGCCTTTTATCTTAGCAAATGCAACCGTATCGCTGGTTTCATGCAGGCAGCGCTGCTGCACTTGCTAAGGCTCTTACAAACCTGATTTGTTTTAACCAGGCATTGCAATAAGCGTTTTAGCCAAAGTATTTATTTCATAGTTGGCCAATTGCGACAGCCGGTCATCAATCTGTTTTTCATTTATTTCAATTGTATGAAAAACCGCCGCCTGTTTATCCATGCCCAAGGCATTGGCAAATGCAGCAGCAGTGCCATACGTACTGATCTTAAAATGATTGATCACCTGTATGCAGGCCAGCAGGCAGGCATCTTTTACTTCGGTATCTCCACACCGAGCCAGTTTCTCATCTGTTTCTTCTATGAACGCCCGCATTATCCGGTTGGTAAGACAGAGAGAAGTAATGTTTTCTTCCACAAAAAATCTTTCCATTTTATCTACATGTTGCAGTACCATGTCGAGGTATTTCTGAAGCACGGTTTTTAGCTTTAAAGAACTTGCCTGGTTGATCCATCCCGGCAGACTGTTTTTTAACTCTATTTCTGCACTGGTAAACTTGTGGGCATCATAGTCGAGCAGGTTATGAAGCGTGCTGATGGTGTGATTGGTCTCTATCATAAAATCAAGTTTTATGTTGCAAATCTATTGCACCGCCTGCCTTTTTACCATGACCTCAATCACCCAAACACTTGATAGTTCTCAATAGGAAATACCCGTTTTTCAAGTATTCTGCCCAACTGATAACAATCATCAGAAACGCTGACAGGAAGCATTTCCGGCGGGCATAAAATGGTTTTACTTTGACTGTTTGTTTAATGTGAAGAAGCTGATAGCGGGGCGACGTTAAAACAAAAGTTCTTACAACTCATACTGCTGATTATGGATAAGAAAAAGAAAAAAGAGAACCCGGCCGAGATCCCATCACCGCAAAAAAAACCGGAGATCACCAAACCTTTTGATCCCGAAGAACCGCTTGAACCAGAGGTGGATCCTGAATATATTCCCGATGAAGATCCCAAAGAAACACCTCCCTTCGAAGTGCCTCCGCCCGGTGAGGGCCCTTAGTATTAGAAAGAATAAAAATGGAAATGATATGATACATATTGCCAAATCGGTAGACTATAAGCAACTGGATGTTTCCAGCACTTCTTTTACAGCCGGAGGAGATATTCCCATAAAGTTCACCTGCGACGGAGCAAATATCAGCCCCTCTCTCGATATCAAAGGAATTCCGGAAGAGGCTAAATGTCTTGCTTTGATTGTTGACGACCCCGACGCTCCTGTCAGTACATGGGTACATTGGCTGGCATGGAATATTCCGGTAACACATCACATCAAAGAAAATGAGATTCACGGGGTAGAAGGGATCAATGATTTTCAACAATATCATTACGGTGGTCCATGTCCCCCCTCCGGTACGCACCGTTATTATTTTAAAATATATGCTCTTGATGCATTGCTGGACCTGCCAAAGGGTTCCAAAGAATTTCAATTAGAAAAAGCGATGAGCGAACATATTATTGCGTATGGTGAAATGATGGGATTGTATACCAGACATAAATAACAAAAACATGAAAACGTTTTTATTCATCCTGATTTCCTTTCTTGCTGTTACCGCTACACTGGCGGGTTTGTTTATGTTAAGTAACCCGGATGGCGCCATCATGCGTTTGCCGCATAGCCTGTTGGATGGTACACCTTTTAAAGATTTTCAGATCCCAGGTATTTTGCTGGCCGCTTTAGTAGGGGGCGTAAATTTTCTTGCCGTTTTGTATAATCTGCAACAACACCGTAACCGTTATAACTGGGCTATTGGTGGCGGTATCATGATCTGCGGTTGGGTGATTGTGCAGATGATATTAATGTGGTCGCTTCATTGGCTGCAGTTTGCCTATCTCGGGGTTGGGGTGCTTACTATTCTTGTTGCTTACCAGTTAAAAGGTAAATGGGCTGCATGAATTAACGTTAAATCATAAGATCAAAATATTTTATTATGACAACTATTAATCAATTAACCCCTGCCAACAAAACAGCTTACTATTTTGCAATGGTATTGTTGTTTGTTGTCCTTGCTGTGTACGGCCGGCCGGCATTGGAATGGCTTTTGATGAAATTGTATGAGATCTTCATCCAGGGTACACCGATAAATATTATCTAATCGCCTCTTATCAAATAAATACTGCAAACTGATTGTAAATTTGCTGTTTTAGAGGAACTTCGCGGTTGTATATGAGGCGCACTATATCAGCAGTACTTAATAAACTGATTTTCGGGGGAGTTATTCTGATCCTGGTAAACGGTTGTAAAAAAACCGGATCATCCGGCACAGACCCGGTTACACCTGTTTCTGGCTGCGATTATGTTATGGATGAAACACAATTAACTGCTAACGGCTGGATAAAACTATTTGAAGATAATTTTGATTCAGATCTTTCCAAATGGACCATCTGGAATGGTGGTGCCTATAATAATGAGTTGCAGCTATACCAGGCAGCAAATCTTAAATTGATAAACGGTTCATTGGAGATTACGGCAAAAAAAGAATCGGTAACAGGCCCAACATTGCCCAATAGTTCATCAACAGGCAGTTTTAATTTTACCTCCGGAAGAATTGAATGTAAAATAAATATCTCTGCCAACACCCATACACCTAAACTGCGCATGATTGCCCGGATCAAACTTCCTGCCGGATATGGTATGTGGCCTGCTTTCTGGAGTTACGGTGATCCCTGGCCAACACAGGGCGAAATAGATTACGTGGAGGCCCGGGGAAACGAACCCTTTAAATACTACACCAATTATTATTACGGATCTGCTCCCGGTACCGTTTTTAATGAAGATGCATCAGCAGCAATTATTTCGAAAGAAGACCTGACCGCCTGTTATCATGTATATGAAATAGAATGGTCGCAGAATACCCTTAGCTCTTATCTTGATGGCAAATTAGTTGAAACCAAAAAATCAGGAACACATATTCCCGATCTTTTTGGCAAAACAGAACGGATTGTTTTAAATCTCGCGGTGGGTGGCGGTTTTTTTCCGGGTCTCGACAAATCACTGATACAACCCGGAACCATGTATGTAGATTGGGTTAAAGTGTTTAGTGCCAGATAGGTTGTAAGGAATCTCTTTGTTACCCGTTAGGGAGCTGCCCTAAGTTTATCTGATAAGACCTTATTTTGAAAACATTTAACCGCGATAACACAAAGCCGCAATGGTACGCGGGGATTTTTATTTAACAATTTGCCTCGTGATCCCTGTCGGCTTTGAGAAAATAGCAGATCATTTTTCAGGAAACATAACAAAAACGTCTTATTTTAGGTTTATCTATCACCCACACAATAAAAGCTCTCTGGGTTTTGCTGCAACACTGAATATACAATGGCAAGTGACGATTTATCAATGAGAATAAACGAAGGATGAACGAAGGATGAACGAAGGATGGATGGAAGATGGACGAAGGTACTATGCTTAAAACTGCGGGAAGATAGGGAGAAGAGATGCCTGGCATAACTTGCAGGTATGCATCAAAATAACCAGGCAGGATGATATAAAAAAGAACCCGGCTGAAAGCCGGGTTCTGCATTACTTAATTACCGCAACAATCAAAATCAGTCTTTGTTATTTATTGCTACGGCCGTCTTTCTTTGGGGCTTCTTTTACAAAAGCTGCGCGAACAGGTGAAGGAGCGGCTTTGCCCCTGATACCCTGCCATAAAATCTCATTCATTACCAGGTCCGGCACCTTGTCTTCTTTGCTCCAATCAAATTTCTCTGAGAGTTTGGCAACAGCCGAACCTGCAGTGTTTACGGGATTCTTCTCATCCAGGTTAATATTGGAAGGCAGGTAATCGAAGGCGGTAAAATCGGGCTGGTTAGTGAAAGCCCTCCACATTGGTGTTGCTGCTGCATCATACTGTGTCATCGGTGGTAAACCAAGAATCAGCTCCATCGTGCGCAGCATTCCAGAAGTGGTGTACATAGTATGATCTGCATAGTTTCTTTTTACATAAGGGCCAACTACATAGGCCGGACTTCTGTGTGCATCTACATGATCCGGACCATTCTGTGCATCATCTTCCAGGATGAACACAACTGATTCTTTCCACACCGCACTCTTACTCAGGTGATCGATCAGCATGCCTACAGACAGGTCGTTGTCGGCTACATGCGCATAAGGGGTTGGTCTGCCTGCACGCATGCCTTCCGTATGGTCGTTACCCAAACGGATAGTAGCAAACTGCGGAACAGCATTGGCCGCAACCAATGAATCAAAATCCTTTCTCCACTGACGGAAACGAACAGTGTCTTTAACACCAAGACTATAAGGTGCAAATACGGCCGCATGTCCCTTCAATACATCTAATCTTGGTTTATTTCCCCAATCGTCTGCTACAAACTCTCCGTAAGAGCGGTAACTAACATTGTTTTTTGCACAGAAATCCCAGATAAATCCATCTTTATTGTTGCCTATTTTAAGCGTAGCAGAAGTACCATGGGTACCACCTTTACCACCGTAAGATGCAGGCCAGTTTTTTTCTACATAATCATTGGCATAAGCACCCATGCTCCAGTTATGGCCATCGGCGCTTACTTCCGCATCTACATAAAAATTATCGAGTAATACATAGTCGCGGGCAATTTTGTGCTGATTAGGTGTAACGGAATCGCCAAACAGTAAGAGACTGGTATCCCCGTTTCCGCCTTTCACATCACTTAAAACCTGGTCGTAGGTTCTGTTTTCTTTAATGATATAGAACACATGTTTGATAGGTGATTTTTCTCCTACCTGCATTGGTACAGGATTGCCGGGCTCGCCTTCGGTTACCAGTTCCTTCGCTTTGGAATAGGGGGTGTTTTTGTATACAGCTCCTGAATAAATTCCCAACTGCGCAGAAGAGGGCTCCGTAACGATGCTCAAACTGCCACGGAACATGGCAGCTATGTATTGCACTTCTGCGGGCCTGGTACTGTCTCCCTGATGGCTCAGAACCACCTGCTTTTTGTTAACCGGGTTGGGGCCATACGGGTTGGCATAAGAAGTTAATCCTTTACCATTGGCTACATAAATCTTTTTGCCAATCACTTTAACATTGGTGGGATACCAACCCACAGGAATGAATCCCTTCGACTTGCTTTTTGAAATAACAGATACATCAAACACGGCAACACAGTTATTGTCGGCGTTGGCAATGTATAATGTTTTCTCATCCTCACTCAATGCAATACCATTACTGGTAGAACCACTTGGAGCTTCCGGATATAAAGCTGCGTTAAGTGTTTCAACTACCTTGTTGTTGCTGGTGCTGATTACCGATACAGAATTGTCCTGTGAGTTGGCTACATAGAGATAGTCTCCGTTTTTTGTAAGCAGCAGTTCATTGGGGTGATCACCTACGGCAATTTCTGCGCTTATTTTCTCGGAATCTATATCGTAAACCAACACTTTTTTATCGCCCCAGAGGCTGATATAGAGTTTGGTTTTGTCTTTGGAAAGTAAACAGGCATAAGCTTCTGAGCCCAGGTTCAGTTTATTGATCAGTTTTTGGGTAGCCAGGTCAAACACATATAAACTGTTGGCTTCTTTGGTAACCACAAACAGTTTGTTATGAACTGTTTCATCAATATCCAAACCTGCAGTGCCAATTTTTACCGGCCAGGCTTTACCCAGTATAAATGAATCTACCAGTTGCATTTTGTTCTGGTTGACGGCATATTTGTTTACACGGTTATCATGACCGCCTGAGGCATAGATGAACTGATCATCTTTGCTGAATGCAATTCCGTACCATGCTTTGGCAATAATTATACTGTCTGCCCGTACACCTTTTTCCACGTCTATGAGATCAATGGTATGGGCAGCCTGGCCATTATTGGTTACGGCTATGTATTTTTTGTTGTGGCTCACTGCCATATTCAGCGGAAGATCTCCCAGCGGAATATTTTTACCAACGGAGCTTAATGACCATCCGTTGGGGAGCAGGATTCTTTTTTTATCAAGTTCTGCGGCCGTCTGGCTGTATACACTGTTTAGTAAAGAAAATACTGCAAACAACAGTAGAATGGTTGAATATTTTTGTTTCATAATTATAGGTTTATTGCCATCCCGGATTTTGAACCAGTTTAGGATTTAATACGATATCGGCATTGGAGATAGGCCGGAAATATTTTTTATCATCAAACACCCTGTTTTCATCATCTCTCCACGTAACAAAACCTTTACTCCCTCCTGTAAGTTTTGCAGAACCGGTGAGGGCGTAATAGATCACGCCGGGAACCTTAACTGCAGGTGCTTTATCCACAAAAGCCACATCCGGTGTACCATTACCATCCAGATCCATTGGCAGGTCTTTGGCAGGCACATAAATTCCTTTCCATTGCATCTCGAGTAATTTACCTTTTTTCCAACGCAACAGATCGGCATATCTGAATCCTTCATAACAAAGTTCAATACCTCTTTCTCTTCTTACTTCTAATAAAAATTTGTCGGAAATTTCAGGGAAGTAAACAGTTTGCAGATAAGTATCTGCTGTTGCAGGCACCGCTGCATTTACACCGGCCCTTGTTCTCAGCGCACCAATGGTCAGGTTCCAGATAGTTGCATCCATCTGGCCCAGTTCAGTCTTTGCTTCTGCATAGTTCAGCAATACTTCGGCATAACGAACCATAGTGATGGAGTTATTGGATTCTGTTAAACCATCCAGGCGTTTATCATCAAGACTGAATTTAAGAATATGGTAGCCGGTAAAAGTATAACCGAAGTTGGGTGGCGCTGCAGAACCATCGCTTCTTTTATAACCCAATCCACGGATGGTTTGCCCCAAACGGTTATCGCGGTTTTTCATTTCATTTACAAATACCATGGTATCATATCCCGGGATATCTGAGAAACGGGTACCATCGGTCATCAGGTAGGTATTGATAAACTGCTTGTTCAGTCCCCATCTTGCACCAAAAGTGGCACTGTTGAATTTCCAGGTAATTTCATGCCATCTTCTCAGTGCGTTATTGTAAACCAACGACCACATTACCTCATCGCTAACAGGGTTCTCACTGGTAAACAGTGTACGGTAATCTCTGGAAGGGGTACCGGTAGTATAAATTTTATATTTTTTTGCATCGATCACTTTCTTAGCTGCATCTGCAGCTTCAGTTAACCATCTGTCTGCGGTGGCCGTAAGGTTCAATTGTGTATGATATTTTCTGAAAGTTCCTTCAAACAAACATACCCTTGATTTAAAAGCCAGGGCAACCTGCTTAGTTACGGTAGAAGAACTTGCATCCTTGGTATCATTGATATTGTCGGCTGCAAAATTCAGATCGGCCAGAACAGAATCCATTACTGTGGTACGCGGGTCTCTTGGTTTGTACAGGGCTGAATCTGTTGTAGACATTGCATTACTGTACCATGGTACATCACCATAGGTTTGAACCTTGTCGAAATAGAAATAAGCACGGAAGAAACGTGCAATACCGGCATAGTGATTACGGGCTGCCTGCGGAATAGCCGGGTTATTATAACGCTCCAGGAAGTAGTTGATATTTCTCAGGTTTGTCCAGCTCCAGGATCCCTCGTTTACAGAACTGTATGCTCCGGCAATAAATGATGGAGAATTATTCTTGGAAGTATAATCACCCATTTCATCATCCTGTACAATGCTTAAGCCTTCGGGGAGTTGACGTTGATAAAAAGAGGTTACATAAAGATCCAGGTCTTTTTCAGAAGTAAAAAAATTGGATGGTACCAGCTTATCCAGCGGTTGCTTATTCAGAAAATCCTTATTACAGGAGCTGATGGCTGCAGCCAGCAAACTTCCTGTAAAAAATAATTGTATAGTTTGTTTCAATTTCATGTTAATGCAGTTGTAATAAGTTATTAAATTAAAAACCGATGTTTACGCCAAATGTTATTGTCTTCAGCATAGGATAAGCATATCCCTGCCCTGTACCATTGGTAAGATCACCGATAGGGTTTTCCATTACTTCGGGATCAAAGTTTTTGGTATGCTTAAACAATCCGGAGAGTGTAAACAGGTTTTGACCGGTTACATAAACGGTAGCCCTCGTCATGGCTAATTTCTTCAGCAGATTTGCAGGAAGAGAATAATCGATGGTCAGGCTTTTTAATCTTAAGTAGCTTACATCCTGCAGGTAACGTGTTTGAGGCACACCCAGCGATCTGTTGGTACCTAATGCGGTATAGCCCCTGAACCTTGGGAAATAGGAATCAGGATTAGTGGTTTCATTCCATAAGTCATTCATCATGGTCTGAGGCTGATAACCGTAAGGGCGGTTATATGGCCCGTAGAATAAACCTGCTTCCGGTGCAAAGTACCAGTCTCTTTTTCCAATACCCTGGAAAAAAGCAGAGATACCAAAACCGTTCCAGTTAACCGAAGTAGTAAAACCAAACTGGTACCTGGGAGAACTGTTGCCGATTATTTTTCTGTCTCCCGGATTTTGTACCGTATTGTCACCTGCATTTACAAAACCATCACCATTGAGGTCGGCAAATTTAAGATCGCCCGGCAGCCATTTATTGTTGTTTGAATTAATGATGAATTGCTGATTGGCGTGTTTGGAAATTTCATCAACAGTTTTAAATAAACCTAAAGTAGTGTATCCCCAGATTTCCCCCACTGTTTGTCCTACATAATAAGAACTCAGTATATTATTTGGGTTGTTGAATTTAGTGATCACAGATCTGCTGTCCCAAACAGATCCTGAAATGCTGTACTCCAGGGTTTTCCCGGCCAGCTTAACCTGGTCTTTCCAGCTCATGGTAAGTTCCCATCCTTTTGTAGACAGATCAGCATAATTGCCGGAAGGCACACTCGCACCAAATACGGCCGGTAAAGGCTGACCTGCGGTGAACATATCCACTGTTTTTCTGTTATACCAGTCAAATGTGATACCGAATCTTTTTTTCAGCAGGCTGATATCCACGCCAAAATCCATAGTGGTAGATTTTTCCCAGGTAAGACCATTAGGTATTACACCCGGTAATGAAGTATAATTACGCTGAACACCTCCCAGTACCACACTGGTTTTGCCGATGCCCATCTGCTCCAGGAACCTGTAAGGAGAAATATTGCCGTTGCCAAGAGAACCATAAGAAGCACGGATTTTTAATTCATTGAGCCAGGAACCGGTTTGTTTCATAAAGTTTTCCTTAGATACCCTCCATCCTGCAGATACGGAAGGGAAGAACCCGTAACGCTGATTGGTTGGGAATTTGGAAGAACCATCGTAACGGCCGTTCAGCTCAACTAAGTAACGGTCATTGTAGGCATAATTCATCCGGTAAAATACACCGAGGTAAGCCCACTCTGTACCGCCACCATTGATGGTATAATTCAAACCATCCATCAGGTTAAAGTCTGGCATGGAAGAAACTAATAAACCGTCTCTGCTTACGTTCAGGTTTTTGCCTTTGAAAGATTCTGCATTGGAACCCACCAGTAATTTCAGATCGTGCCTGCCAAATCTTTTGTTTGCATCAGCAGTGAAGTTGGCAGTGATGTATTTTTCGTTGGTAGTGAATTCGCGCAGCAGGCTTCTTCCAAACCTGGAGCTGGTTCCCGGCGCAATGCTGAAGTTCAGGTAATCATTCAGTCTCGATTCGTCCTGAAACTCTCTGGAGAAAGTAAAGTCTGCTTTCAACGTAAGTACATCCCTGATCGGGCGTGCAATTAAAGTAGATGTATTTCTGATATAGGTATTGTTACGATTGGAAGCATTGTTTCCCTCTATATAAGAAGCCGCCATATACATTGCAGTATTGGTATAGGTTCCATCGGGATTGTAAACAACAGCCATAGGATAACCCTGGCCTTCAATTGCCCGCCAGAAATTACCGTCACCATCTGCAAACATTGGAAACTTATAGGTGAAGGTAGTCAGGTCAAAATTGTTCTGAAAAGTCATCCATGGTGTGAGTTTGATATCACCTTTTGCGCGGATATTGTATTTATTGTATTTGTCGGGGTTAAAATTGAAAATGCCATCCTGGAAATAATATCTTCCTGATACATAGTAGTTCACTTTATCTGTACCACCGGATACACTCAAAGATTGCTCAAAAGAAGGAATGTTTTTGGCATTCACCATTGCATCCCAGTCGGTATTACCAAAGTATTCATAACGGCCTTTGGCGGCATTGAATTCTACCTGGGGAAGTGCAGGATTTTCATTGTGCTTTTTCAGAGCATCCAGGTATTCCAGTGAAAACGGGTAGATACTGTTTACAGAAATCGGGTGAGAATTGTAATCGTACCATGCATTAAAAGCCTCATCAAAATTTTTGGCCCACTCATAACCGTTGGTAATATTCTTTGGTACAACGGTGCGTTTGTTGAATGAATAGCTTGCGCTGTAATCAACTTTAATTTTGCCTTTCTTAGCGCTTTTGGTGGTGATCAGTACCACACCAAAAGCAGCTCTTGAACCGTAAATAGCGGCAGAAGAGGCATCTTTCAAAACAGATACGCTCTCCACGTCGTTCGGGTTTACCAGGTTCGGATCGCCTTCAATACCGTCGATCAATACCAGTGCACTGCCTCCGGCACCAATAGAAGTGGTTCCGCGGATATTAAAGGTAGCGCCCCTTGTTGGGTTACCATCCGCCATATTCAGGTTGAGGTTGGGTAATGCACCCTGCAGCATCCTGGTAAGTGTTGGTGCGGGCCTGCTCTCCAATACTTCTGAACTAACCTGCGCAACAGCGCCGGTAAGGTTTAATTTTTTTTGCGTGCCATAACCTACCACCACTACTTCATTCAGGTCGTTCTTCTCCTGGTTCAGCACAACACTCAGAGAAGCGTTTTCTCCGGATTTAACCTGCAATAATTGTCTGGAAGTTTTGAAATTGATGTAGCTGATAGAAACAGAATACTTACCGGGTGCAACTGCAATATTGAATTTTCCGTCATTGCCGGTTGTAACCGATAGTTTTGCCGAACCTTCAATTACTACATTGGCTCCGGCTAAGGGGGCGCCAGTTTCGTCTGTTACTGCACCGGAAATTTTGCCATCAGTAACTGCTTTTTCAGCATGATAGTGTGGCGAAGCAATCAGGTGGTTTACCTGAAATGTACAGGATAAAATCAGCATCGCCGGAAATACGAGTCTGACCAACCCGTTTGGGTAGAGGGGTTTCTTCATAATACAGTTTGATTAAATAGTTGAGAAATTTGTGAGTCCTTTCACAATCGGCTGCAAACTATCCTGACTGTATTAACTTAAAACAAGTTTAAAGAGAAGGAATTGTTATCTAATTGTTTATGCACAATATTCGCAATGATCACCTTGCAATTAACATAAATGAGATACTGCATAAGAACAATTCAATGTGAAGATATTGTCGGGTAAAATGTTTTAGCCATGGCTTCCCGGGCTCTGTCAATCCGAAGAATTTACCCATAAAACCCGGTTTTATAGTTGCTTTAGCAAAAAATAATGATAGTTTTGTGTATTGGTATGAAAAAACTCATCGTAATCATATTAGCATTTCTGCACCTCAGCGCGTCTGCGGGTGTTACTATGCATATGCATTATTGCATGGGTAAATTAGCCGGTTGGGGGGTTAACAACAATGAATCTGCCCAATGCGCCAAATGCGGCATGGAGAAATCAAAAAAGAACGCCTGCTGTAAAGACGAACTTAAATTTGTTAAAAACACAACCGATCAAAAAGCGGCTGAATCTGTTTTTCAACTGATGCAGCTTGCTTCTGTTGCTTTGCCTGCTTCTGTTTTTGAAATTACTTCTGTTAACCTTCCTTCTGTAACAGAAGCAAATCCTATCAGTCACGGCCCGCCATTAAAAGGTGATCTGGCTGTTTATATCAGGAACTGCGTTTTCTTAATTTAGTATTTACTGCTGTGTATTGGCCGGGCAATTAACTTGCCGGGCTTGTGGCGTTTCTATATGCCTGTTTATTCCGATTGTTAATAAAATATAAAACCACTAAAATGAAACCTATCAAATTACTGTTGATGGCAGTTGTAACCATCCTGTCTGTAACTGTTTACGCGCAGGAATCAGCCAATAAAAACAAAGATTCCAAACAGGAAACTGAAAAAGCTAAATACAGTTGTTCCATGCACCCGGAAGTAACCGGCGATAAACCCGGTAAATGCTCCAAATGCGGAATGGCATTAACGCTTTCTGTTAAAGAAAAAATGAAACATGATGCAAAGAAACAATACTGCTGTCCTATGCACCCTGATGTTAAGGGTAATAAGCACGACAGGTGTTCTAAATGCGGTATGGAATTAAAAGAGAAAAGCAACAAAGATGATAAAACCTATTCCTGCCCTATGCACCCTGATGTAACCAGCGATAAACCCGGCAAATGTTCCAAATGCGGCATGGCACTTACGCCTTCTGCTAAAGAAAAGATGAAACACGAGGCGATGAAAATGTACACATGCCCCATGCATACTGATGTAAAAAGCGATAAGCCCGGCAACTGTTCCAAATGCGGAATGAAATTGAAAGAAAAGGAAGAGAATCATTCTGAGCATAAACATTGATCCAATAAAAATTGATTCTGTAATCAATAAAACATCATCATGGTTCAAAAATTAATTGAACTGGCTTTACGCAACAGGCTGGCCGTGCTGTTAATAGCGGGCTGCCTGTTTGCGTGGGGCATTTATTCTGTGAAGCAAAATCCCATAGATGCCATTCCCGACCTGAGCGAAAACCAGGTAATTGTTTTTACGGAATGGATGGGACGCAGTCCGCAGGTAATCGAAGACCAGGTTACTTATCCCTTGGTGAGCAACCTGCAGGGTATACCCAGGATCAAAAATATACGCGGCTCTTCTATGTTCGGGATGAGTTTTGTGTACGTGATCTTCGAAGAAAATGTTGATATCTACTGGGCCAGAACAAGGGTTTTGGAAAGACTCAATTTTGCACAGCGCTTATTGCCCCAAGGCGTAACACCTTCATTAGGACCGGACGGTACAGGTGTGGGGCATATCTACTGGTATCACCTGGACGCACCAAAAATGGACCTTGGAGAGCAAAGGGCGCTGCAGGACTGGTATATCAAATTTGCTTTGCAAACCGTACCGGGTGTGGCAGAAGTAGCGTCTTTTGGCGGCTTTGAAAAACAATACCAGTTGGTGATTGATCCGGTAAAACTGCAGTTCTACAATATCTCACTAATGGATGTGATGAACAAAGTAAAAGCGAATAACAACGATGTTGGCGGAAGAAAATTTGAGATGGCAGATATGGCTTACATTATTCGCGGTCTTGGATATATTAAAAACAAAGATGATGTAGAAAACATTGCACTCGGCAATTACAGCGGTATTCCTGTGCGGGTAAAAGATATCGGCTCCGTACAAATGGGTGGCGACCTGCGCCTTGGCATTTTTGATATGGATGGAAAAGGAGAAGTGGTAGGCGGTATTGTAGTAATGCGATACAACGAAAATGCCAACAAAGTAATTGCAGCAGTAAAAGCAAAGATGAAAGAAGTAGAAAAAGGTTTACCCGAAGGCGTAACATTTAAAACTTCATACGACAGAAGCACTTTAATACAGGAAGCCATTGAGTCTGTAAAAGGCACTTTGATAGAAGAGATGATCGCAGTTTCCATCATCGTACTCATTTTCCTTTTTCACTGGCGCAGTGCGGTTATCATTCTTATTCAGTTACCCATTTCAGTAGCGGTTGGTTTTATCTTCCTGCAATTGTTTGGTATCTCATCCAATATCATGTCGCTAACCGGTATTGCACTGGCCATAGGTGTGGTAGTGGATGATGGAATTGTAATGGTTGAGAACGCCTACCGGCATATCAGCGAAGCGCAGACAGCAAAAACGCAGTCACCTAATAAAGCATAAACATGGCAAACTGGTTTAAACGAAATATTGATCCGTTAACACACGATGAAAAAATGGAAGTCATCCTGAAGTCCTGCAAACAGGTAGGCCCCGGGGTTTTCTATTCCACCATCATTGTGGTAACATCCTTTCTTCCTGTTTTTCTGTTAACGGGCATGGAGGGTAAACTGTTTCATCCGTTGGCATGGACAAAAACATTTATCCTGCTGGTAGATGCATTACTTGCTATCACACTTGCTCCAGTGCTCATTTCTTTCTTCCTCAGGGGAAGATTAAAACATGAAAGTGCAAACCCCATCACCCGGACGCTCGAAAAAATCTATACACCCATTCTGGCTTTTTGCCTCAGGTGGCGTAAAACAACACTTTTTATCAATATGGTGGCATTGGGTATAGGTGTTGTGATGATGACACGCATGGGTTCAGAATTTATGCCGCCATTGGATGAGGGCTCTTTGCTATTCATGCCGGTTACATTACCGGATGTTTCCAATTCAGAAGCAAAACGCTTATTGCAGGTACAGGATAAACTTATCAGCACAACGCCCGAAGTGGCACATGTACTGGGCAAAGCGGGCAGAGCCAATACAGCTACTGATAATTCTCCCGTGAGCATGATTGAAACCATCATTCTGCTAAAACCAAAAAGTGAATGGCGGAAAGGAATGACCAAAGACAGCATCATTAATGAACTGAATGCAAAGATGCAGATACCGGGTGTAACCAATGGCTGGACACAGCCCATCATTAACCGGATCAACATGCTCTCAACCGGCATCAGAACAGATGTTGGATTAAAAGTGTATGGCCAGAACCTGGATTCTATTTATTCGTTTGCTCAGAAAATAAAAAATCAGCTCGAGGGCATTGATGGTATTAAAGACCTGTATGTAGAACCCATTACAGGCGGCAAATACATTGATATAGTTGTAAAACGGGAAGAGATCGGAAGGTATGGACTAAGTGTAGATGATGTAAACACAGTGGTAGAAAGCGCTTTGGGTGGGATGAAATTAACTGCTACCATTGAAGGACGCCAGCGGTTTTCGGTGAATGCGCGTTACGGACAGGATTTTCGAAACAATCTTTCTGCATTAAAACGTATACAGGTGCCCACCATGAATTTTGGCCCTGTGCCATTAGAAGCAGTTGCCGATATTAAACTCAGTGATGGTCCGCCCATGATCAATTCAGAAAATGCTTTATTAAGAGGTACGGTTTTATTTAATGTAAGGGAAAGAGACCTGGGAAGCACTGTAACTGAGGCACAGGAAAAACTGAACCAGATGATGATCAAATTACCCAAAGGTTATTTTCTTGAATGGAGTGGCCAGTGGGAAAATCAGATCCGTGCAAACCGCACACTGGAACTGATCATGCCGGTTGTTATCATTATTATTTTTATTGTTTTGTATTTGACCTATCATTCAATAAAAGAAGCCATGGTTACCATGCTAACAGTGCCTTTTGCAATGATTGGCGGTGTATGTATGGTGTACTACTATGGGGTTAATTTGTCGGTAGCGGTGGCAGTTGGGTTTATAGCACTGTTTGGTATTGCCATAGAAACTGCGATGTTGATGACGATCTACCTGAATGAAGCCATGCAAAATATGGTTGCCAAACATGGTAATTCAAAAACAACACTAACGCCGGCCATCATCAGGGAATTTGTAATGGAAGGAGCAGCAAAAAGATTACGTCCAAAACTGATGACCGTATCTGTTGGGTTATTTGGCCTGATCCCAATCCTCTGGGCAACAGGTGTGGGTAGCGATATCATGCGGCCCATCACCATACCATTAATAGGTGGCATGCTCTCATCAACTATTTATGTGTTGCTGATTACACCGGTCATTTTTGAAATGATAAAAGAAAGAGAATTAAAACACAAAGGCAAAATCGAATTAATAGATGGTACAGAATAAACTACTCACGGTACTGTTTGCAATTGCACTGGCAGGCAGCAGCCATGCACAGGCATTGAAGCTGGATGCTATCATCGACAGCATCAATGCCTCACACCCTGTGGTGAAAATGTATAATAACGAGATCCGCTCTATGGATGAAGCTGCCAAAGGCGCCAAAAGCTGGATGCCACCAGAGTTTACATCAGGTTTCTGGATGGTTCCATATAATCCCGGATTATGGAAGAAAGGTCCGATGGGTGAAAACGGTATGGGACAATACATGATCGGAGGCCAGCAAATGTTACCCAATAAACAAAAACAACAGGCAGACGCTGCCTACATGGAAGCGATGTCGTCTGTTGAAAAAGAAAAAAAGAATGCAGCACTCAACGAACTGGTCAATGATGCAAAACAATTTTATTACGAGTGGATCATCCTCCTGAAAAAATTATCCATCCTGGCACAGAACGAAAAACTGCTTGATTTTATGATCAAAAATGCAGAACTAAGATATCGTAATGGCCTGGATAAGATCGGCGGCTACTACAAAGCAAAAGCAGCATTGGGTAATGTAAAGAACATGCAACTGATGTACGAAAGCGAGATCAGCGAAAAGCGCATCAGACTAAACGCACTCATGGGCAGAAATGCATTAACGGATCTTACGATTGATACTACTTATCGGATCAACGATTATTCGTCTATCATATTCGACAGTACACTTTTTTATAAGAGCCGGAGCGATCTGAAGGCGATTGATAAAGACATCAATCTTACCTTCCTGAAACAGGAAACAGAAAAGCAAAGCCTCAAACCACAGTTTGGTGTCCGCTATGAGCACATGTTTGGTTTTGGCGGATTGCCGATGCAATACAGTTTAATGGGGATGCTCAAATTGCCACTCACCAACTGGTCGTCTAAAATGAATAAGGCAAATATTGAAAGCCTGAAATGGAAAGCCAATGCACTACAATCGCAAAAAGAAATGATGGTGAATGAATACAGTGGCATGGCCTACAGTATGCGCAATGATATTGAGTTGAAGAAAAAGCAACTGAAGCTATACGATGAAAATATCATCCCTGCTTTAAAAAATAATTATAAATCCATTCAGTCAGGCTATGAACAAAATACCGAAGAACTGTTCATGCTGTATGATGCATGGGAAACACTTTATATGACCCAGTTACAGTACACCGATCTGTTGAGCGAAGTATTAAGAAAGCAGGTGTCGCTCGAAAGAATAATGCAAACCAAATGAAACAACTAATTATCCTGTCATCTGTTCTGCTGCTGATCATTGTTATGGGATGCAGACAAAAGAAAGCACCACTTGCGGAAGCTCCTTTGTACACCTGCCCTATGCCCATGGATTCTGTGTTCAGCAACAAGCCCGGCGAATGCCCTAAATGCGGTATGGATCTTATAAAAATAGATCACGCGCAACACACACACACACAAGCCGCTGCTGAATACACCTGCTCCATGCATCCGGAAATTATACGAGATAAACCGGGTCAGTGCCCGATATGCGGGATGAACCTGGTAAAAAAAGAGCCTGTATCTAAAAAGGTGGAAGAAGCAGGATTAGATGCATTATTGAAACCTACCAATGAATTTGTAGTGTCTTCCATACCCGTAACGGTAATGCAAAAAAAAGAAGAACAGATAGAGATTGAAGCATTGGGAAATATCACTTACGATACAAGGGAGATAGGAAGCATCTCATCAAGAGTATCCGGGCGGATAGAAAAATTATACATCCGCTACCGCTACCAGAAAATAAATAAAGGACAAAAAGTATTCGATATCTATAGCCCCGAATTAATGACGGCGCAGCAAAACCTTTTATTCCTTTTGCAGAATGATCCGGGTAATACTTCGTACATAGAGGCAGCCAAAGAAAAATTATTGATCCTTGGTATGAACGAACAGCAGGTACAGCAGCTCGTAAAATCACGCGCAGCATCGTTAACCATCACTGTGTACAGCAATTACAGCGGGCATGTGCATGAGTCTTCCAATGGAGCCGGCATGAATAAAGAACCCGGAGCCATGAAAGATGTTTCGCAGCTTACAGAAGAACTTTCTTTAAAAGAAGGCATGTATGTAGAAAAAGGCAAGTCGGTTTTTACAGTGTATGATCCCGGAAAAGCATGGGCCATCCTAAACATCTATGGAGAAAACCAGGCCCTGGTAAAAAATGGAAATGCTGTGCAGATCATACCCGAAACAGCGCCAGATAAAAAGATCCATGCGTCTATCAATTTTATAGAACCGTTTTACCGTAAAGACAGCAAAACACTTACCGCAAGGGTTTATTTCAATAACCGCGAAATGAAGATCCCTGTTGGAAGCCAGGTGAGGGCAACCATTTTCGGAAATGCCAGAAATGCATTCTGGTTACCGAAAGATGCCGTTCTTTCATTAGGACAGGATAAAGTAGTTTTTCAGAAAGTGAAAGCCGGGTTTAAAGCCATTACCATTAACACGGGCATTGCGCATAAAGACCATATCCAGGTGTTAGGTGGTATTTCAGAAAAAGATTCTGTGGCAACAAATGCACAATATTTAATGGATAGCGAAAGCTTCATCAAAATAAAAAACTGAGTATGAAACATGTTGTTTTAATCGTATTCATCAGCGCATTGGGTTTGGCTTGTAAAAACAAAACTGAAAAGCCGGCGGTTTTGGCAGATGTTTATTACACCTGCTCCATGGATCCGCAGGTACGTGAACACAAACCAGGCAAATGCCCGATCTGTAAAATGCAACTGACACCTGTAAAAAACGTGAATGGAGAAGATAAAGACGGCATTGAATTGAGCGGGCAGCAGATACAGTTAGGCAATATTCACAGCGATACTATCCGTAACGGCAGCATTGGAGACCGCCTGGTATTAACCGCTACACTTAATTTTAACCAGATGAAAGCTTCCTCTGTAAGCGCAAGGATCATGGGAAGAGTTGAAAAATTATATTTTAAAAGTCTTGGTGACTACGTGCAAAAAGGTGCGCCATTATATGAGTTACACAGCGAAGAATTGAATAACGCCAAACAGGAATACCTGCTGGCGCTGGACAGGAAAAAAGTATTTGCTGATGAAACAGTAATTGATTTTAATCACCTGATACAAAGTGCCAAAAATAAATTACTGCTTTGGGGAATGACAGAAGCGCAGATACAGGAACTGGCAAGAAATAAAAAACCATCACCCAAAACTACTTTTTACAGTAATGCATCCGGTTATATTACTGCGTTAGATATTAAAGAAGGCGATTATGTTGCAGAAGGCAGCACCATTATAAAGCTGGCCGATTTATCGAGCCTTTGGGCAGAGGCACAGATATATACCACACAAATGTCGGAGATTGAAAGTAACAGCTTGGCCACCGTGCAGTTGCCGGGATTTGATGGAAAAGAAATAAAAGGCAGGATCGAATTTGTAAACCCCGAGATCAATCCTGATACAAGAATCAACCTGATAAGAGTAGCTATCCCCAATACCGGCAACCTGCTAAAACCCGGTATGTCTGCTTATGTAATATTAAAAAGCCCGCCAAGAAAAATGCTCACACTGCCCATTGATGCAGTGATCCGCGACGGGAAGGGTGCAACAGTATGGGTACAGACAGCAAGGAATACTTTTAAAAATATCATGGTACAAACCGGTCTCGAAACCGGCGACAGGATTGAAATAAAGGCAGGATTAAAAACAGGCGATGTGGTGGTGATATCCGGCGCTTATCTGCTGCAAAGCGAATATATTTTCAAAAAAGGCGCCAATCCAATGGCAGGACATGATATGAGTAATATGTAATCTAAACCCCTGCAAAGCAGGTTTGGTAAAACTACCCGAAGAATATCCTCGCAGTTCGGCTAACTATTATTATACGGGCCGGCAGGGGGTATACCCTGTGATTACTTAGTCAACCCTCAAAAAGTCAGTTTTAGGAATTGGGCAATAATATCCCGATAAACAGCTAATGCGAACTGGGAGCTGAGTATCCAACATCTGATTGCCTCTGTACGCCAGAGGGTCATGACTCGT
>Ga0208121_100110_pt1 | contig 43231 bp, 37 predicted proteins | sample LakWasMet62_LOW9_2_FD_183894 | JGI IMG/M metagenome (GOLD analysis project Ga0208121, IMG submission 183894) | Freshwater sediment methanotrophic microbial communities from Lake Washington under simulated oxygen tension - Sediment Metagenome... | ecosystem: Environmental > Aquatic > Freshwater >... | reverse complement strand
CGTCGTGCGGCGGCCTACCAGGCCTATTACGAGCACATGCCGCTCAGGGCTTCGGTGCTGACGCAGGCGCTGGCCGGGCTGGCGAGGGGAGCCGAAATGCGCATCTACCGGCAGGTGCCATTTGGCCGGCTGGCTTCCATCTACTTGCTCGATGCGCGGCAGTACCGCGACCGCCAGCCCTGTCTGAAAGATGGCAAGCCAGGCGGCAGCTTGGTTGATCCGGCACACTGTGCCGCCTGGGGCGATCCGCAGCGCAGCTACCTGGGGCATGAACAGGAGCGCTGGCTGGCCGGCACATTGGATCGTTCGGAGGGGCGCTGGAACGTGATTGGGCAGCAGACGCTGTTGGGCATGCGTGACGCCCGTCCTGGGCCGGAGCAACGCCTGTGGAACGACGGCTGGGACGGCTACGCAGCTGCCCGCACACGCCTGACCGACACGCTGCGCCACAAGCAAGTGGCCAACCCGGTGGTGTTGGGCGGTGATGTGCATGAGAACTGGGTCGGCCACATCAAGGCGGACTATGCTGATGCTGCCAGTCCGAGCGTGGGGGTGGAGTTCTGCGGTACCAGCATCAGTTCGCGTGCGGGGGGGCGTGGCCCAGGTGGCCGAACGCCTGGCCGAGAATCCGCATTTCGTTTTTGCCGATGCGCAGTACCGCGGCTACGGCGTCGTGGAATTCACGCCGGGGCAACTCAGCACCACACTGCGCGCAGTGGAGGATGTGACCAACCCGGTCTCGGGTGTCAAAACACTCGCGCGTTTTGCCGTGGCGTCCGGTCGCCCGGTGATTGAGCGGGTCTAGCGCTCAGAGGCCGAGCCAGAGGATGAGCTTTTTTTCCTGCTCATCGGACGGCGCGACAAAACCTTTGTAGCCCGAGGTCGCCAGAGCCCGGCGGCCAGGCTCGCTCTGGTCGAGCCCGAGCAGGGCATCGCGCAAGGCGTTGGCAACAGAGGGGTCGAGCCGGGGGGAGGCAATCCACTGCTTGATGGGCATGGGGCGCGATTCGGCACAGGTTTTGCCACCCTTATCTTTCCATGCCTTGATCACGCTGCCGGAGGCGGTGGCACCATAGGCCGCGAAACCGTTCTCGACATAGAAGGGCACGGCATCCTGGTAGCGCGTGGTCTGCAGTTTCACGTCAGTCGGCTTCAGTTTGTGCTCGGCCAGCATGGCGCGCGTCATGACCGCGGTGATGGAGTCCGGGTCCGGCGTCACAAAGGCCTTGCCGGCCACCGTGGCCCAGTCCTGGATCGGCTGCGGCTCCTTGCACAGCAGGGATACCTTGTACTCGGTATAGCCGGCGGTCCAGGCCAGGGCCTTGAAGCCGTTGCCCTTGATGGCTTCGAACGCAATGTGGGATGGGTGGATGAATGCCAGGTCCAGCTGGCCTTTTTTCAGGGCGTCGCGCAGGCCGTTGTAGCTGCTGATGACCTGCACCTTGATGGGCTGGCGGGTCGCGGTGCCCAATAACTTGGCAATGGCGTCAAAGCGGGCTTCGATCTCGTTGTCGGTGGCGCGGTAGGTCACGCCCTCCGTGATGCCGATGACCAGGGCATGGGCCGAAAAAACGGCGCCACAGGCCAGAACTGCTGCAACGATACGCGCAAACAACTTCATCACGAACTCCCCCAGAATCAAACGATTTGAAAACGCAAGACTGTTTGCAAGACAGTGTAGCGTCAGAAATTTCGGGTCCCTCACAGACGCAGACGCATGTCTCTTCGGAGATGTAAGCAACTTCGGTACAGCGGCTGCAGCCCTGCGTATCGAGCGCGATGAAGGCGGGGACGGAGGCTTGGCCAGAACTGCCGCCCGCGCATGGCAGGCCGCCTTTTTTACTTCAGGATCTCCAGCAGACGGTCGAGGCCACCACTGTTGATGGCGACCATGGCCTGTTCGCGTACCTTGGGCTTGGCATGGTAGGCCACGGACAGGCCGGCTTCGCCCATCATGGGCAGGTCGTTCGCGCCATCGCCCATGGCAATGGCCTGCTGCGGGCTGATGCCCATCTGCTCGCAGGTCTGCAGCAGCATGCGGCGCTTTTCCGCACCGTCGCAGATGTCGCCCCAGGACTGGTCAACCAAGCGGCCGGTCAGCATGCCGCAGTTGGGGCCGCTTTCGATTTCCAGCACGTTGGAGCGGGTGTAGTCGATACCCAGCCGATCGCGCACGCGGTCGGCGAAGAAGGTGAAACCACCGCTGACCAGCAATACCTTCATGCCGGCGGCCTTGCAAGCGGCCACCAGCTCGGCAGCCCCGGGGTTGAGTTGCAGACGCTCGCGGTAGACCGCTTCCATGTCGGCCACCGTCACTCCTTTGAGCAAGGCAACGCGGCGGCGAAGGCTTTCCTTGAAGTCGCTTATCTCGCCGCGCATGGCGGCTTCGGTGATGGCGGCGACTTCGGTCTTGCGGCCGACGGCATCGGCGATTTCATCCACGCACTCGATGTTGATGAGGGTGGAGTCCATGTCGAAGGCGATCAGCTTGAAGTCCTGGAGCTTCAGCGGAGGCGTGAAGCCCCGGACAGTGAGGCCGGAAGCGAATTCGGTGGCAGGGGTCATGGCGGCGACAGGTCAGGGTTGGTTGGGAGGGATGATGCGGTTGAGGATCTGGATTTGACGACGCAGGTCGCGACCCACAAGATCCTGCAGGGATTGCTGGTTGCTGGTGGCGGTGAATCCAGCGGCCGAGAGCTTGCTGTGCAGCTCTTCAGTACTGATGCCGGCCACTTGGGCCAGCACCGGCAGGGGTGCGCGCGCCAGCGCCTGCACGGGACTGGCAAATGGCGGCTTGGAGGGCTTGGCGGCCGGGATGAAGCTCAGGACCAGCAGAGCCACGAAAGCCAGAATGACCCAGCGGCCGGTGGCCGTGAAGAAATAACGTTTGAACGCTGTCAGGTTGAGCAAGACATGCAGGCACACGCCAGCCAGCATGGCCCAGCTCAGCCATTCGTGTGCGAGCTTGTTCAAGCCGGTGTCGAGATGGAAGAACATCAGCACGCCGGTGACGGCGGACAGCAGGAAGGCGCCGATGACGAGCGGCGTGATCCAGGGGCGATGCGGGTTGAGGTTCAAGCGGGGTGTCCTTCAAGAGTTGGTAGCCGCCTTAGTGTGTCGATGGCGTTTGAAGAAAACCATGGTTTGAATGAACGGTGGGTAAAGCTCATCTGCTGGGTGCATGGGGCTTGATCTGACGCAAACTCAGGCGGGCTGTTTGTCGGCGAGCGGCTGGCCGAGTGAGCGCAGCACGTCGCGTACCAGGTGGGCACGCGCCTTGGGGTCGGGCAGTTCGCGCTCGATGCGCAGCTTTTCGTTGCCAGCCAGTTTGATGTGGCGGTTCTTCTGGATCAATTCGATCACCCGCATGCCGTCGATCGGCGCATCCTTCCTGAAGGTGATGGTGATCAGGTGCGGTGCGGCGTCGACCTTGACCACGCCATAGGGCTTGGCAATCACGCGCAGGCGGTGCACGTCGATCAGGGTCTGGGTCTGGGCGGGCAGCTTGCCGAAGCGGTCGACGATTTCCTCCATCAGCGCATCGATCTGCTCGGTATTCTTGGCCGTGGCCAGCTTCTTGTAGAAGCTCAGCCGCATGTGCACGTCGCCGCAGTAGTCGTCGGGCAGCAGGGCGGGGGCGTGCAGGTTGATGTCGGTGGTGGCGCTCATCGGTGCCAGCAAATCGGGTTCCTTGCCGTCTTTCAGGCTGCGCACGGCTTCGCTCAGCATCTCGTTGTAGAGCTGAAAGCCGACCTCCAGCATGTTGCCGCTCTGGTTCTCGCCCAGCACCTCGCCGGCGCCGCGGATCTCCAGGTCGTGCATGGCCAGATAGAAGCCGGAGCCGAGCTCCTCCATCTGCTGGATGGCGTCCAGGCGCTGGGCGGCTTGCTTGGTCAAGCCGTCTTTGTCGGGCACCATCAGGTAGGCATAGGCTTGATGGTGGCTGCGCCCGACCCGGCCGCGCAGCTGGTGCAACTGGGCCAGACCGAACTTGTCGGCGCGGCTCATGACGATGGTGTTGGCCGTCGGCACGTCGATGCCGGTCTCGATGATGGTGGAGCACAACAGCAGGTTGTAGCGTTGGGCAACGAAGTCGCGCATCACGGCCTCCAGCTGACGTTCCGGCATCTGGCCGTGCGCCACTGCGATGCGCGCTTCCGGCAGCAGTTCTTCCAGCTTGGCGCGGCGGTTCTCGATGGTCTCCACCTCGTTGTGCAGGAAGTAGACCTGGCCACCGCGCTTCAATTCGCGCAGCACGGCCTCGCGGATGACGCCGTTGCCTTCTGTGCGCACAAAGGTCTTGATCGCCAGGCGGCGCTGCGGTGCGGTGGCGATCACGCTCAGGTCGCGCAGGCCTTCCAGCGCCATGCCCAGCGTGCGCGGGATGGGGGTAGCGGTGAGCGTCAGCACGTCCACCTCGGCGCGCAAGGCTTTCATGGCCTCCTTGTGGCGCACGCCGAAGCGGTGCTCCTCGTCGATGATGAGCAGGCCCAGGTTCTTGAAATGGGTGTCGGGGCTCAGCAGCTTGTGGGTTCCGACCACGATGTCGATGGTGCCGTCGGTTATGCCTTTCATGGCGGCCGTGATTTCCTTGGCCGAACGAAACCGGCTCATCTCGGCCACCTTCACCGGCCATTTGCTGAAGCGGTCCACCAGGGTCTGGTAGTGCTGCTCCGCCAAGAGCGTGGTCGGAGCCAGGAAGGCCACTTGCCGGCCGCCGGTGACGGCAATGAAGGCGGCACGCAGCGCCACCTCGGTCTTGCCGAAGCCGACGTCGCCGCAGACCAACCGGTCCATTGGTCGCGGCGAAATCATGTCCTGAATGACGGCATGGATGGCCGCACGCTGGTCGGCGGTTTCCTCGAAGCCGAAGTCGTTGGCAAAGACCTCGTAGTCCTTGGCCGAGAAGCGGAACGGGTGGCCTTCGCGTGCAGCGCGGCGGGCGTAGATGTTGAGCAGCTCGGCGGCGGCGTCGCGGATCTGCTCGGCGGCGCGGCGTTTGGCCTTTTCCCACTGGCCGGAACCGAGCTTGTGCAGCGGCGCCTCGTCGGCGCTGACCCCGGTGTAGCGGCTGATGAGCTGCAACTGACTCACGGGCACGTAGAGCACGGCTTTGTCGGCATACTCAAGGTGCAGGAACTCCTGCATCTCCGGCGTGCCATCGTCCTGCAGCTGGCCGACGCTCATGTTGACCAGGCCGCGGTAGCGGCCGATGCCGTGCGCGGAATGCACCACCGGGTCGCCAACGTTGAGTTCGCTCAGGTCCTTGATCAGCGCTTCGACGTCGCTGACTTGTTCCTGCTTCTTGCGCCGGCGTGTGGTGGGGCCGGCTGCGAACAGCTCGGTTTCGGTGATGAAATCCAGGCCTTCATCCAGCCAACCAAAGCCGCTGGTCAGCGCTGCGGTGGCGATGCCGACCTTTTCTTCACTGGCCTGAAATTCCTGCAGCGAATCGAAAGCCGGTGGCATCAGGCTGCTGGCGCGCAGGAAGTCGAGCAGACTCTCGCGGCGGCCGTCGCTTTCGGCCAGCAGCAGCACGCGGTGCTGTGTGTTACGGATATGGGCCTTGAGGCGGGCCAATGGGTCCTCGGCACCGCGCACCACGGCCAGCTCTTCCAGCTTCTGGAAGGTCGTGCCCCAGGCGCCGTCTTCGCTGTCGGGCTGTTCGCCGGCGCGCAGGGCCAGTTGGGCGTGGCTATTGGCCTGCGCATAGAACTGTTCCGCATTCAGGAACAGGGTTTCGGGCGGCAGTGCAGGGCGGTCCGGATCGCCTTGGGCCAGACGAAAACGCTCCTTGGCATCCTGCGAGAAGCGCTGGAAGGCGGGCTCCAGATCGCCGTGCAACACCACGGTGGCATGGGCCCCGAGGTAGTCGAACACCGTGGCCGTCTGTTCGAAGAACAGCGGCAGGTAGTACTCGATGCCGGCAGAGGCCACGCCGTTGCCGATGTCCTTGTAGATGCGGCTCTTGGTCGGATCGCCTTCGAGCAGTTCGCGCCAGCGCTGGCGAAACAGCTTGCGGGCGGCATCGTCCATCGGAAACTCGCGCCCAGGCAGCAGGCGAACTTCGGGTACCGGGTACAGGCTGCGCTGGCTGTCGGGGTCGAAGGTGCGGATGGAGTCGACCTCGTTGTCGAACAGGTCCACCCGGTAAGGCACGGCCGAACCCATGGGAAAGAGGTCAATCAGGCCGCCGCGCACGGCGTACTCGCCGGGGCTGACCACCTGGGTCACATGGTTGTAGCCGGCTAGGGTGAGCTGGGCCTTGAGCTGTGCTTCATCGAGTTTCTGTTTGACCTTGAACTCGAAGGTGTAGGCGGCCAGGAAACTGGGCGGCGCCAGCCGGTACAAGGCGGTGGTGGCCGGGATGACCACCACGTCAGCCGTTTCATGGCTGTCGCCGGAGCGCTTGCCGTGGTTGTAGAGCCGCCAGAGCGTGGCCAGGCGTTCACTGATCAGGTCCTGATGCGGCGAAAAGGTGTCGTAGGGCAGTGTTTCCCAGTCCGGGAACAGGGCGCAACGCAGATCTGGGGCAAAGAAGGCGATTTCCTCGATCAGGCGCTGGGCGTCAGTGGCGTCGGCCGTGACAAGGGCCAAGAGCCTGCCGGCAGTTTTTTCGCGCTGTCCCAGCGTGGCCAGCAACAAGGCGTCGGCCGAACCCGCAGGGCGGGGCAGGGTGTAGCGTTTGCCGGTCTGGAGTTTGGGCAGGTCCATCAGAAATACAAATAGAAAACACCCCCCGGTGCGTGGAGCGGGGGGTGTTGAAAGGCTTGCTAAAGCTGGATTTTACTTGGGCCGGCTGAAAAAGCCTCGTGCTGACACAAACTCGTTTTAAGATGGCATCGTCGTATTGGTTGGGGTGTGGTCCAGCATGCGCTGAGCCATTCAGGCGAATAACTCTACTTGGAGCCTAAGTGAGCGATCAAGGCTTGATCAAGCAGGATGCTTTTTTCTCGGAAGGGCGAATTCCTTCTTTCCCTGCAATTTTGCGTCTGTTGGCGCCAGCGGTGCTCATCGCGGGCATTTCTGTCGCGGCAGGTCAGGTCCACTACCTGCTGTTCCATGCCCTGGCCGAGGTCTTCTCCATCGTCATTGCCCTCACTGCGCTGGTGGTGGCAACCACGTCGCGCCGTTTCACCCGGAATCACTTCACGGTGTATGTGGCGGTGGCCATCGGTTGGTGTGCCGCGCTGGACATGATTCATACCGTGTCGTACAAGGGTATGAACCTGCTGCCGCAGGCCGATGCCAATATGCCAACGCAATTCTGGATCGCGGCACGTTTCCTGCAGGCCTTGGCGCTGTTGAGTTCGCCGCTGTTTCTGCGCCGAGCGATTCGTATTGACGCCCTGCAACTTGGCTGCGGCCTGGTGGCGCTGGGGGCGGCCGTATGGGTTTTCTCCGGCCACTTTCCCGTGATGTTTGTCGAGGGGCAAGGCCTGACGCCCTTCAAGATCTATGCCGAGTACGTGATCATCGCACTGCTGGGGGCCACTGGCGTGCTGTATTGGCGGGACCGACGACTGATGTCGAGCAGTCTGTTTCTGAGCATGCAACTGGCCTTGGTGGCCATGATCCTGTCGGAGTTCGCCTTTACCCGTTATGCCAACGTCTACGGTCTGTCGAACGAGCTGGGCCATGTCTTCAAGATTTTTGCCTACTGGTTCGTGTATCTGGCGCTGGTGCAAAGCACCTTACGCGAGCCGTTCAGCATGCTGTCGCGCACGGCCAGCACCTACGATGCGGTTCCTGATCCGGCGATCGTGATTCACCAAGACGGCCTGATTCACCAAGCCAATCAGGCGGCAGCTGCCTACGCGGGCATGAAGACGGAGGAGCTGATCGGCCAGTCCTCGCACGCCATTTTTCATGCCTCGGCTGTGCCAGCCGGCGATTGCCCGGTGTGTGCCCGTCTCGCCAGTGGTGAATCCCGTTTTCTGGTCGAGATCGATCGCGGTGGCGCTGCGGGCATCGTCGAGTGCCAGATCGCTCCGTTCCTCATCGAGGACCGTGAGCGCAGCTATGTGCAGGTGGTGCGCGATATCACCGATGAGAAGCAGTTGCTGGCCGAACGCGAGTTGCTGGTGCATGACTTGGGTGAACGCGTCAAGGAACTGCGTTGCCAGTATGCAATCTCCAACATCCTGGAGAAAGCGGATATCGAGGTACCCAGTCTGCTGGCGCAGGTGGTGGACATCTTGCCTGCGGGATTTCTGTTTCCGGAGCACGCACGCGCCGCATTTGTGAGCGACTGGGGAACGTTTGGTGCTCAAGGCGCTGAACATGCCAAGCATTGCCTTGCGCATGATCTGTATGTCAATCAGCGAAGCGTTGGCTCTTTGAAGGTTTTTTATTCAGCCGAAGTGGCTCAGGATACTGACCCCTTCCTGTCCGAGGAGCGGGAGCTGCTGAGAACGGCGGCGCTACGCGTTGGTCAGGCCATCGAGCGGATTCAGGCAGGGATACAGGTCAAGCGCCTGACGTATCTGTATGACATGCTCAGCGCCACCAACCGGGCGATTGTGCGTTGCCGCAGCAGCGACGAATTGCTGGCCCGCGTGTTTGACACGCTGATTCAGCAGAGCGCGTTTCCCTTGCTGTTCGTCGCGATTTCCGATGCGGGGAAGATGCCTTTCCGTATTGTCCACGCCCATGGCATTGATGCGGCTGCACTTGAGGAGCTCCATGCCGTCTTGGCCGACCCTCAAAGTACTTTCGGTCTGGCGTTTGCTGAAGAGACCAGCAAGGGCAAGGTCTACTCGATAGACATGCAAACACTGGACTCCCACACCCGTTGGCATGACTACCTGCGTCGGCATGAGATCACCGGAAGGGCCATTCTGCCGATCATGCGTGAGGGGCGATTGTTCGGCGTGATGGGGCTGTACGCGCAGGGACCGGGTGCTTTTGACCAGGCGCAACTCAATCTGCTTCACGAGATGGCAGAGGACTTGGAGTTCGCCCTGAATGGCATGGCGCAGAGTGAACGACGGCGGTTGGCCGAGGAACGCGCTGAAATGTCGGAGTTCCGCTTCCGGGAGGTGTTCGAGGCTTCGCCGACGCCGATGCAGATTCAATCGCTCTCCACGGGAGCCATGCGGGCTGTCAACCGGGCACACACTGAATGGCTGGGTTATGCCCTGGAAGATATCGACACGCTTGAGCGTTGGTTGACCCAGGCCTATATCGACCCTGTGGTCCGGGAGTCCCTCCGGAAGAGCTGGCTTGAGTCCGTTGCGGAAGCCAAAAAATCAGGCCGCATGGTTCGCTCACCCGAACTCAGTTTGCATGGCAAGGATGGCCGCGAGCGTGTTGCCTTTGGCACCATGACGGTGGTCGGGGATGATGCGATCATTGCCTGGGAGGATCTGACTGACATCCGGCGCAGCGAGCAGGCGCTGCGCGAGAGCGAACAGCACTTCCGCACCATGATCGAGCAGACCATGCTGGGTATCTATGTGCGGCGTGACGGTCGCTATGTCTATGTCAACCCGCGTTACTGCGAGATGACCGGCTGGTCGCGCGAGCATTTGCTGGGCCAGGAGGTCTGGCGCTTCACCACCGACGATTCCGAGAACGTCCGGCATATCCACGACGCCTGGGACCGGCTGGCGGCGGGAGAACACAGCGTGCATTACAACGTGCCGCTGCTGTGCAAGAGCGGCGAGATCCGGGAGCTGGCGCTGCATGCCAGCAGCATCCGCTGGGACGATGCGCCGGCCACCATCGTGATGGCCGAGGACGTCACTGAGCGTCAACAGGCTGAGGCCAAGCTGGCCGACTATGTGAAGCAGTTGGAAGCCTCGATGCGCGGCACCTTGCAAGCGGTTTCCAACATGATTGATCAGCGTGACCCCTATACCGCGGGTCATGAACGGCGTGTGGGTCTGATTGCTGGCGCCATCGGGCGCGAGATGGGGTGGCCTGAAGAGCGCTGCAGCAGGATGGAGCTGGTGGGGCTGGTGCACGACATCGGCAAGATCAGCGTGCCGGCCGAAATCCTGACCAAACCCGGCCGCCTGACGGATCTGGAGATGCGGCTGGTCCGCGAACATGCCCAGATCGGCTACGAGATCCTGAAAGACATTCCGTTTCCGTTCCCCGTGGCCGACATCATTCGCCAGCATCACGAGCGCCTGGATGGAAGCGGCTATCCGCAGGGACTCAAGGGCGATGCCATCCTGCCTGAGGCGAAGGTGCTGGCGGTAGCCGATGTGATCGAATCCATTTCTTCCCACCGCCCCTATCGACCAGCCCGCGGTCTGGACGCGGCGCTCGATGAGTTGGAGCGCGGGCGTGACACCCACTACGACCCGGCCGTGATTGATGCGTTTTCCCGCCTGCTGCACGACAAGGGCTATACCTTGCCGCAGTAGCACACCCGCGCGAGGGGCGCGCGGCTGCGTCTTAGAATGGCGGCAGTTCGCATGACCGATTCTTCTTCATCACCATCGCTTTCACCACGTTTCTGGGCTCTGATTCCGTGCGCCGGAACTGGCTCGCGAGCGGGTGCCGATGGCCCCAAGCAGTACCGGCCATTGGCAGGCCAGCCGCTGGTCATGCACACGCTGGCAGCTTTTGCTGCCGTGCCGCACCTGCACCGCGCGCTGGTGGTTCTGGCGCCCGGTGATGATTTCCTGGATGGACTGGAACCTCCATTTTTGGTTGCGAAGTGTGGCGGTGCCACCCGGGCACAAAGCGTTCTGAACGGCCTGCGCGCGTTGGTGGCGCAAGGGGCGCAGGAGACTGACTGGGTGTTGGTGCACGATGCGGCACGCTGCCTCGTCACGCCGGCGCAGATCACGGGGCTGATGGATGCCCTTGCACAGGATGAGGTGGGTGGCCTGCTGGCCCACAAGTTGCCTGACACCCTCAAGCGCGAGGTCAATGGGCGTGTGGCGGCCACGCTCGACCGCAGCGACAAGTGGCTGGCGCAGACGCCGCAGATGTTCCCGCTCGGCCTGTTGCGCCGTGCATTGACGCAGGCGGGTGACCAAGTGACTGATGAATCCAGCGCTGTCGAGGCGCTCGGCCTGGCGCCGCGTCTGGTGGCCGGTAGCGCGCAGAATTTCAAGGTGACCTACCCGGAGGACTTCGCGCTGGCCGAGGCAGTACTGCGCGGGCGCGAGGCCAGTGGTGTGACCGACAGGAGCAAGGGATGAATATTCGTGTGGGCGAGGGCTGGGATGTGCATGCCCTGGTGGCGGGGCGCAAGCTCATCATCGGTGGCGTGGAGATTCCGTTTCACCTTGGCCTGCTGGGCCACTCGGACGCTGACGTGTTGCTGCATGCCATCACCGACGCGCTGCTGGGGGCGGCCGGCTTAGGTGACATTGGCCGGCATTTCCCGGATACCGATCCCCAATTCAGCGGTGCCGATTCGGTGGTGCTGTTGCGCGAAGCCGCCCGGCGCGTGCGTGAGCAAGGCTGGCAGATCGGCAATGTGGACAGCACCATCCTGGCCCAGGCACCGAAGATGGCGCCGCACATTGCCGCCATGCGCGAGTGCATCGCTACGGCACTTGGCATGGAGGCCGCTCAGGTCAACGTCAAAGCCAAGACAGCGGAAAAGCTCGGGCCGGTGGGGCAGGGGCAAAGCATCGAGGCACGCGCCGTTACGCTCCTTTTTCGATAGCGTTTTGCGCATAGCCCATAAGGGCTGGAGCCTATTTTTTCTTGAATTGCGGCGCGCGCGGCAGCTTGATATGGGCCGCCAGGCCGCCCGAGCTGGTGTTGGCCAACGCAAACCTGCCACCCATGCGGCGAATGGTCTTCTCCACGATGGACAGGCCCAGGCCAGCCCCCGTCGCCTCGGTGCGGGCGGCATCGCCACGAAAGAAGGGTTTGGTCAGGTTCGGTAGATGCTCGGGATCAACGCCCGGCCCGTAGTCACGCACCTTGAGGAGCACCGACTGTTCGCGTGCACGCGCCGCGATGTCGACCGTGGTCACACCGGTGGCAGGCGTCTTGCCGTAGCGGCGTGCATTTTCCAGCAGGTTGGAGATCACGCGACCGAGTTCGACATCGTCGGCCAGCACCCAGAGCCCGTCTTCCAGATCAAGCCGAATGCGCATGTCGGCACGGTTCTTGAAGCCATAAATGCAACTGCGGATCACCTCATTGAGGCTGACCGGGCTGAGCTGTACGTGGTCCGGGCGGGCATAGTCCAGGAATTTGTCGATGATGGCATCCAGCTGCTCGATGTCTGCCACCATGTGCGCACGGGCATTGCTGTCGCCAACGCTCATTTCGGTTTCTAGCCGCAGTCGCGCCAGGGGGGTGCGCAGGTCATGCGAAATGCCAGCCAGCATGACCGCGCGGTCCTGCTCGATCTTGGCCAAGCGCTGGGCCATGCGGTTGAAGCCGATGTTGACCTGCCGGATTTCACTGGTGACGACCTTTTCATCCAGGCGGCTGGCAGCAAAGTCACCTTCACGCACGCGGCTGGCGGCGAACGACAGCTCTTTCAGCGGCCGGTTGATGAGGCGTGCGATCAATGCAGCGCCGGCCAGCGACAAAGCCGCAGCCGTGAGCAGCCAGATCAGCCAGGTCTTGCCGCCGGTGCGATCGAAACGGGCGCGGTCGGTCAACATCCAGTAGTTGTCGCCGTCAATGACGAAGCCGACCCAAAGTCCGGGTTGCTGGTTGACGCTGTCGGCGACCACCGTGCCGGGGCCCAGGCGGGCCATGAGTTCCAACGCAATACGCCGGTCCAGCTTGTCATCGTCAAACGGGCCGAACGTGTCGCCGGGCTCGCGCGGCAGGATGTGCACGCCTTCCTCGTCGCTCATGGTCTTGAGCAGCGAGACCCGGGCAATGGCGTCCGAGTGGACCAGTGCGGCGCGGCTGAGGTTAACCAGCGAAGCGATCTGCTGGGCGGTCTGGATGGCGCGGGGCTCGATCTCCAGCGTGCGCAGCGTTTGCAACCAGGCCACGATACTGCCCAGCAAGAGCACGGCAAGCAGGAAGAAGGTGCGCCAGAACAGGCTCAGGCCACGACGCTGGCGCTCCAGATCGGCCATGTCAGGTTCGCTGCTCTCCAGCGGCGTCGGGCTGCTGAGGTCAGCGTCGGCGGAGGTGCCCCTCTTGGCTCTGGCGAGGCGAAGTTTCAACTTCAACCCGCTCCGTCCGGCACAAAAACGTAACCCACACCCCAGACGGTCTGGATATAACGCGGCGAGGCAGGATCGACCTCGATCAGCTTGCGCAGGCGCGAGACCTGTACGTCCAGGCTGCGGTCAAACGGTTCGAACTCGCGGCCGCGCGCCAACTGGGCCAGTTTCTCGCGCGACATGGGCTGGCGCGGATGGCGCACCAGCGCCTTGAGCATGGCGAACTCACCCGTGGTCAGCGGCAGTTCCTCGCCTTCTTTGCGCAGGGTACGGGCACCCAGATCGAAGTTGAAGGGGCCGAAGTTGACCACCTCGTTGTCGCTCGAGGGTGCCCCCGGGGCTTCCTGTGTCGGTCGACGGCGCAGCACCGCATTGATGCGGGCCAGCAACTCGCGCGGGTTGAAGGGTTTGCCCAGGTAGTCGTCAGCGCCAACCTCCAGGCCCACGATGCGGTCCACGTCCTCGACCTTGGCGGTCAGCATGATGATGGGCGTCTTGTCGTTGGCGGCACGCAGGCGGCGGCAGATGGACAGGCCATCTTCGCCTGGCATCATGAGGTCCAGCACGATCAGGTCCACCGTTTCGCGCAGCAGAATGCGGGTGAGTGACTTGCCGTCTTCGGCCTGGAAGACCTCAAACCCCTCCTGGGTCAGGTAGCGGCGCAGCAGGTCGCGGATGCGGGCATCGTCATCCACAACCAGGATTTTGTCGGTACGGCTGGAGCTTGAAGTGGCCATGATCTCTCGGCGAATTTGTAACAAGCCCGATTTTGCAGGCCCAAACTCTGATTTCGAGCGATTGGCGGGCGACTTTGACAGTCTGTTACAAATATGCGGGGCCGTGGCCGCTGGTGCTTGAAACAATCCACCAGGGGCTGAACCTGAGCCCGAGGGGTCTTACATTGCAAACCATGAAGATGTACCGTTACCTGAGCTTCCTCCTGTTGTTCAGCAGTTGTGCGATGGCGCAGCCGGGCGACCACGTTCAGGGGGAGGGCGTGACCGAACCCCAGGCACGACGCGAGCAGCGGCGGACCGAATTGCGCCAAACCTTGCAATCCCAACGCCATTCGGGTGAATCGATGCCCCCCGCTCAAGGGCAAGGGGGCAGGCAGTTGTCTCCACAAGAGCGTCAAGCGTTGCGTGAGCAGCTGCGTCAACAGCAACAACAGGATGCGGGCCGGCCGCAGCCGTGACGAATGGCGCCATGGCCTTGCGGCGGCGCCGGTAAATTTGGAGACAACATGAAACCCACGATGAAAATCGCAGCCACCTGCATCCTTTGGGCTCTGGCACAGGTCAGTTTCGCCCAGCCAAGTTCGGCGCTGCCGCCACAAAACGTGGTGCAGCTTTCGGCTTCAGCGACGCTCGAAGTGCCGCACGATTGGCTGGCGCTGGCCATGAGCACCAGCCGTGATGGCACCGATGCCCAAGTGGTGCAGGCCCAACTGAAGACGGCTTTGGATGCCGCACTGACCGAGGCCCGCGCAAGCGCCCAACCGGGTGCACTGCAGGTGCGCACCGGGAATTTCACCCTCACGCCGCGCCGCAACCGGGACGGTCACATCAACGGCTGGCAAGGCTCGGCAGAGCTCTTGCTGGAAGGGCGCGACTTTGCCCGCATCAGTGCTGCAGCGGGCCGCATCCAGACCCTGACCGTGACGAGCGCAGCGTTCAGCCTGAGCCGGGAGCAGCAGGCGGCGGTCGAGTCGCAGGTGCAGGCCCAGGCGATTGATCGTTTCAAGCTGCGGGCGGCCGATATTGCCAAGGCATTCGGTTTCGGGAGCTATTCCCTGAGAGAGGTCACCGTCAGCAGCAGCGAACCCAACCTGCCGCGCCCGCGTTTCCTGGCCATGACAGCCAGCAACGCGTCGATGGACGCCGCGTTGCCGATGGAGGCGGGCAAAGGAGTCGTGCAAGTAACCGTGAGCGGCGCAGTCCAGTTGAAGTGAGGTGGCCGCTGGGAACGCCGGGCGTTTAGACCACCGATCAGGCGTTCAGGCTCAGCGCCGGCGGGCTGAGCGCACACCACTCAAGCCGGCCACGCCGCCCAATACCTTGGCCAGCCGGCTGGAATCGGCGACTTCCACCGTCAGCGTCATCCAGGCAATGCCTTTGATGGTCTGGGTCTGGGCGCCAATCACGTTGAGTTTTTCCTTCGCAAAGACTTCCAGCACATCGCGCAGCAGGCCTTGGCGGTCCAGGGCTTCCACCGTGACATCCACCGGGTACAGCGGCAGTTCACCGTTCTTGGAGACGCCCCATTCAACCTCGATCACCCGTTCGGCGTTGCGTGCTGCCATTTCGCGCAGGTTGGCACAGTCGGCCCGATGCACGCTGACACCCTTGCCACGTGTGACGAAACCGCGAATCTCGTCCGGCGGCGCTGGCTTGCAGCATTTGGCGAGCTGGGTCAGCAATGAGTCAACCCCCACCACCAGGACGCCGCCGCGCGAGGCACCGTCACTCTTGGACTTCTTGAGCTGCGGTTGCTCGTCTTGCGTGGCCGGCGGTACTGGCGGGCGCAGCAGGATTTCGATGTTGCGCAGGGAGAATTCGTCCTTGCCCACCACCTCGAACAGGGCCTCGGCCGAAGCGAAACCGAGTTGCGAGGCCAGGTCCTCCAGCTTGATGGCGGTCTTGCCTTCGCGCTGCAGCAGTTTTTCCACCGCATCCCGGCCGCGCGCCACGGTTTCGTGCACAGCCAGCGCATTGAACCAGGCCCGCACCTTGGCCCGGGCACGCGGGCCGACCAGGAAACCGAGTTCGGGGTTGAGCCAGTCGCGCGAGGGGCCGCCTTCCTTGGCCGCCGTGATCTCTACCGTCTGGCCGTTTTTCAGGGGCGTGCTGAGCGGCACCATGGCGCCATCGACGCGGGCACCGCGGCAACGGTGGCCCAGGTTGGTGTGGACGCTGTAGGCAAAGTCGATCGGCGTTGCGCCTTGCGGCAATTCGACAATGGCCGCATCGGGCGTGAGCACATAGATGCGGTCCTCGAAAAAGCCCTGGCCTTGTTGCGGCCCCGACAGGTCACGCTCCCAGGCCAGCAGCTGGCGCAGCACCGCAATTTTGGCATCGTAGGAACTGTTGGCCGAGACGCCGGCATAACCGCGTGAGCCGGCTTCCTTGTAGGCCCAGTGGGCCGCCACGCCATGCTCCGAATGCTCGTGCATGGCCTGGGTCCGGATCTGGATTTCGATTGGACGGCCTTCGGCATCGCGCACGATGGTGTGCAGGGACTGGTAGCCGTTGGGCTTGGGTTTGGCGATGTAGTCGTCGAATTCCTCGGTGACGGGCGTGAACTGGCTGTGCACCCAGCTCAGGGCGGCGTAGCAGTCGGGGATGGAGTTCACCACGATGCGCAGCGCCCGTACGTCATAAACTTGGTCGAAGTTGAGCGCCTTGCCGCGCATCTTCTTGACGATGCTGTAGATGTGCTTGGGCCGGCCCTGCACACGGGCATGGATGCCCTGGGCACGCAGTTCAGACTCCAATTGGCTGCGCAGATGCTCGACATAGGCCTCGCGCTCAATGCGTTTCTCGTCGAGCAGCCGGGCTACTTCCTTGTAAGTGTCAGGCTCCAGGAAGCGGAAGGACAGGTCTTCCATCTCCCATTTGATCTCCCAGATGCCCAACCGGTTGGCCAGCGGGGCGAACACCTGCAGCGACTCGGCGGCCAAGCCCGGCGGCACCGGCAGCTTGGTGGCTGCGAAGTGGCGCAGCGTCTGCAGGCGCGAGGCCAGACGCAACATGACCACGCGCAGGTCACGCGAGAAGGCCAGCAGCATCTTGCGCACGTTCTCGGTCTGCATGGCAGCCGTCTGCGCCATGGGTACCGGCGTGCCCGAGCGCGCGGCCACGACCTGGGCTGCACGCGCCTGGCGCTGCACTTGCACCAGTTTGGTCGTTTCGACCGCCAGTTCGGCGAAGCTGTCGCCGAAGGCCTTGGCGATGACCTCCTGCGGCTTGTTCAGGTGGGCGCAGGCATAAACCAGGTAGCTGGCAGCCTGCATGGCTTCCGAGCCGCCGATGGTCTTGAGGATGGTGGCGACCGCATCGGCGTGGGCCAGCATGTTTTCGCCGGTGTCCAGCGTTTCGCCGGCCAGCAAGGGTTCGGCAAAAGCCCGGGCCCGGGCGAGCGCGTGGTCCTGCTCCGGCAAGCTGTTCGCCGTGGCGGCAATGACTTGCGGCAGCGGTTCTGCTCCCTGGTATTCGGCTGCGTGGCTTTTCATAGGAACATCATGCTTCGCCGAACAGGAAGTCACTGACCACCTGCACCTGATCCGGGGCGATCAGGGTGGGCGCATGGCCGACGCCAGCAAACTCCACCAGTCGGGCCTTCGGGCCGCGCTGTGTCATGGCCTGTGCGGTCTCCAGCGACAGCAGATCGGACTGCGCGCCGCGGATCAGCAGTGTCTTGGCGTGGATGGCGTCATACAGGCGCCACAACACGGCTTCGCCCTGGGTCGCGGCTTCCTGTGTCAGGGCTTTGAAGGGCAGGGCGATGGCCGGGTCGTAATGCAGCACGAAGCCGCCAGCCGCATCCGTGGCGGGTTTGATCATGGGACGCGTCAGGGCCAGCCACTGCTCGCGCGTGTGCGGCCCGAAGCTCGAAGAGAGAACCCACAGGGCGTCGGCCGCCTGTTCCAGCGACTGGAACCGGACCGGCTGCCCCAGATAGGTGCCGATGCGCTCGATCGCCTGCCACTGGACCACCGGGCCGACATCGTTGAGCACCAGGCGCCGGATTGGCGCCGGCAACGGTAGGTCCGGCTGGCCGCACAGCCCCAGGCCGATCAGCCCGCCCATGCTGGTGCCGACCCAGTCCAGCGTGGTCGGCTGCAGTTGCTGGAGCAGCACCAGCATGTCTGCGGCATAGGTCGGCAACTGGTAACCCATGGGGTCCTTGAGCCAGTCGCTGCGGCCGCGTCCCACCACGTCGGGGCAGACCACGCGCACATCGTCTCCACCACGGGCGCACAGGGCTTGCGCCAGCACATCGAAATCACGCCCCTGGCGCGCCAGACCGTGCACGCACATCACCACATGGCCGGCCTGGGGTTTGCCCCACTGCCAGTACGCCATGCGATGGCCACCGTTGGCATCGGGGCAGGATACGTAGTTCAGCGTAGGCTCGGACATGGTGAAATCTTGTGGCTGAAGATAATGAGAGACAGCAGTACCGTCATCCTAATTCATCCATAACATCCCCTGATCGGAGATAGACCATGCTCAAAGGAAAAACCGCCCTCGTGACCGGCTCGACCAGCGGCATCGGCCTTGGCATTGCCAAGGCGCTGGCCCGCCAAGGCGCCAACATCGTGCTCAACGGCTTTGGCGATGTCGACGGCCCGAAGGCGGAGATCGCTGCGCTCGGTGTCAAAGTGGCCTACCACGGGGCCGACATGAGCAAGGTGGCCGACATCGAGGACATGATGAAGTTCGCTGCAGCGCAATTCGGTTGTGTGGATATCCTGGTCAACAATGCTGGCATCCAGCATGTGGCGCGTATCGAGGACTTTCCTGTCGAACGCTGGGATGCCATTCTGGCGATCAACCTCACCAGCGCGTTCCACACCACGCGTCTGGCGCTGCCGGCCATGCGTGCGGCAGACAATGGCAAAGGGTGGGGCCGCATCATCAACGTCGCCTCGGTGCACGGTCTGGTGGCCTCGGCCGAAAAATCAGCCTACGTGGCGGCCAAACACGGCATCGTCGGCCTGACCAAGGTGACGGCGCTGGAAAACGCCACCAGCGGCGTGACCTGCAATGCCATCTGTCCGGGTTGGGTGCTGACGCCGCTGGTGCAAAAGCAGGTGGACGCCAAGGCCGCCGCGTTGGGCCTGTCCAATGACGAGGCCAAGAAGCTGCTGCTGGGCGAGAAAGAGCCCTCGCTGCAGTTCACCACGCCCGATGAACTGGGCGAGCTGGCCGTGTTCTTCTGCTCACCGGCGGCCAACAATGTGCGCGGGGTGGCGTGGAACATGGACGGGGGCTGGGCCGCCCAGTAAGCGCTCAGTGGGCAGGCGCATGGGGCGCCTGCCGGTGGCGGTGCTACTTTCGCTTCGAGCCGCCCAAGATGCTGCCCAGGACCCCGCGGATGATCTGCCGGCCAACCTCCCGGCCGATGGAGCTGGCGGCACTTTTGATCAATTGTTCACCGGCACTGGCGCGCGTCCGTTTGGCGCCGCCGCCAAGCAGGCCGCCCAAGGTATCGAGCAGGCCTCCGCCAGTGGATTCCTGTGCCGATGCTTCGGCTTGGCCTTTGCCCATGCGCGTTTGTGTGCGGCTCGACAGCAACTCGAAAGCCGACTCGCGGTCCACCGTTTTTTCATAGACACCGGCCACCATCGAGTTGGCGACCAGGGTCTTGCGCTGATCCGGCGTGATGGGGCCGATCTGGCTGCCTGGCGGTAGCACATAGACGCGCTCGGTGATGCCGGGGCGGCCTTTGTCGTCCAGAAAGCTCACCAGCGCCTCGCCCACGGCCAGTTCCGTGATGGCGGTGGCGATGTCGAGCGTGGGGTTCTGCCGCATGGTCTCGGCGGCTGACTTCACCGCCTTCTGGTCGCGCGGCGTGAAGGCGCGCAGGGCGTGTTGCACGCGGTTGCCGAGCTGGCCCAGCACGCTGTCGGGGATGTCGAGCGGGTTCTGGGTGACGAAATACACGCCCACGCCCTTGCTGCGCACCAGCCGCACCACCAGTTCGATGCGCTCCAGCAGGGCCTTGGGGGCGTCGTTGAACAGCAGGTGCGCTTCGTCGAAGAAGAACACCAGCTTGGGTTTGTCGAGGTCGCCCACCTCGGGCAGGTGCTCGAACAACTCGCTCAGCAGCCAGAGCAGGAAGGTGGCGTACAGGCGCGGCGCGTTCATCAGCTTGTCGGCCGCCAGGATGTTGACCACACCGCGGCCCTGAGTGTCGGTCTGCATGAAGTCGGCGATGTTGAGCATGGGCTCGCCGAAGAATTTGTCGCCGCCTTGGGCTTCGATCTGCAGCAGGCCGCGCTGGATGGCGCCGATGCTGGCAGCGCTGATGTTGCCGTACTGGGTGGTGAACTGCGACGCGTTGTCACCCACGTGCTGGCACATGGCGCGCAGGTCTTTCATGTCGAGCAGCAGCAGGCCCTGGTCGTCGGCAATCTTGAATACCAGCTGCAGTACGCCTTCCTGCGTCTCGTTCAGGTTGAGCATGCGGCCCAGCAGCAGGGGGCCGAGGTCGCTGACGGTGGCACGCACTGGATGGCCCTGTTCGCCAAAGACATCCCACAGGGTGGTTGGATATGCTATCGATTCAGGAGCGGTCAGCGCACGTTCCTTGAGGACTTTGGCCAGTTTTTCACCGACAACGCCGGCTTGCGAGATACCGGTGAGGTCGCCTTTGACATCGGCCATGAAGACCGGCACGCCGATGCGCGAGAAGCCTTCGGCCAGGGTCTGCAGCGTGATGCTCTTGCCGGTGCCGGTGGCGCCGGTGATGAGGCCGTGGCGGTTGGCCTTGTCGGGCCGGAGGAAGCACTGTGTGTCGTTGTGCTGGGCAATCAGGATCGGATCAGCCATGGCATTCCCAAAAAGTACAATTCACTCCCCATAGCGTAACGAACTTTTAAGGAATCCCCATGGCTGGACACAGTAAATGGGCCAATATTCAGCACCGTAAAGGCCGCCAGGACGAGAAGCGCGGCAAGATCTGGACTCGCATCATCCGTGAAATCATGGTGGCAGCACGCCAGGGCGGCGGCGATCCGAATGCGAACCCGCGCCTGCGTCTGGCGATCGACAAGGCCAAGGCAGCTAACATGCCGGCCGACAACATCAAGCGCAATATCGATAAGGCCACCGGCAACCTCGAAGGCGTGACCTATGAGGAAATCCGCTACGAAGGCTATGGCATCGGTGGCGCGGCCATCATCGTCGACACCATGACCGACAACCGGGTGCGCACTGTGGCCGAGGTGCGCCACGCGTTCAGCAAGCACGGTGGCAATATGGGCACCGAAGGCTCGGTGGCGTTCCAGTTCAAGCACTGCGGCCAGTTGATCTTCGCGCCAGGGACATCAGAGGACAAGGTGATGGACGTCGCGCTGGAGGCCGGTGCCGAGGATGTTGTGACCGATGACGATGGCGCCATCGAGGTGCTGACGGCGCCAGGTGATTTTGAAGCCGTGAAGAATGCATTGGAGGCCGCCGGCCTCAAGCCCGAGGTCGCCGAGGTCACGATGCGACCGGAGAACACGATCGAACTCGGCGGCGATGATGCTGCCAAAATGCAGAAACTGCTCGACGCGCTGGAAGACCTGGATGATGTGCAAGAGGTCTATCACAACGCTGAGGTGTGATTGAACACCCCCAGGCTGCGCGCACTGCGTGTCGCTCCGCCCCCCCCCCTTGCAGGGGGCGGACACCAGTGGCCCGGCCAAGCCGGTTCCACGGTGTCCCCTGGGCTGATTTGGTTTGCACGCCTGCATGTAGGGCTAAAGGCGAAATAAGGATTGATATGAAAGTACTCGTGATTGGTGGCGGCGGCCGGGAACACGCACTGGCCTGGAAGCTGGCCCAGTCTCCCAAGGTGCAGGTGGTTTATGTGGCGCCCGGCAACGGGGGCACGGCGCGCGATGCGTGTCTGCAAAATGTGCCGATCACGGACGTCAAGGAATTACGGGCCTGGGCGCAGGCCGAAAAGATCGGTCTGACGGTGGTGGGGCCCGAGGCACCGCTGGCTGCCGGCGTGGTGGACGAGTTCCGTGCCAATGGCCTGCGCGTGTTCGGCCCGACCAAGGCCGCGGCCCAGCTGGAGAGTTCCAAGGCCTTTTCCAAGGCCTTCATGAAGCGCCATGCGATTCCGACGGCCGAGTACGACACATTCACCGACCCGGTGGCAGCCCATGCTTATGTCGACAAGATGGGCGCGCCCATCGTGGTCAAGGCCGACGGCCTGGCGGCAGGCAAGGGCGTGGTGGTGGCCATGAGCTTGGCCGAGGCGCACGAGGCGATCGATTTCATGCTGCTGGACAACAAACTCGGTGTCAGCCACAACGAGGGCGGTGCACGTGTGGTGATCGAGGAGTTTTTGCAGGGCGAGGAAGCCAGTTTCATCGTGCTGTGCGACGGCAAGAACGTCACGGCCCTGGCCACCAGCCAAGACCACAAGCGCCTGCTCGACGCCGACCAGGGCCCCAACACCGGCGGCATGGGGGCTTATTCGCCGGCACCCGTGGTGACGCCTGAAGTGCACGCCCGTGCCATGCGCGAGATCATTTTGCCGACCATCAAGGGCATGGAAAAAGATGGCATTCCCTACACCGGATTTCTCTATGCCGGCTTGATGATTGACGCCCAGGGCGCGCCGAAGACGCTGGAGTTCAACTGCCGCATGGGCGACCCGGAGACCCAGCCGATCATGATGCGCTTGAAGAGCGATCTGGTCGATGTGATGCTGGCGGCAACCGAACCGGGGCCGCATGGGCGGCTGGATCAGGTCGAACTGGAGTGGGACCGCCGCTGCGCCTTGGGGGTGGTGATGGCTGCCCACGGTTACCCGATGAATCCGCGCAAGGGTGACGTCATCACGGGCCTGCCGGCGGATGCCAACGACGCCATGGTGTTTCATGCCGGCACGGAGATGAAGGATGGCCAGGTGCTGACCTCCGGCGGCCGTGTGCTGTGCGTCACGGCGCTGGCCGACAGCGTGAAACAGGCGCAGCAACGGGCCTACGAGGTGATCAAGGGCATTCACTTTGACGGCATGCAGTACCGCGGCGACATCGGCTACCGCGCCATCAAGGGCTGATGTCCCGTAGCGACTTTTCCCGCCCGTTCCCGGTGCAGTTTGCCGGCAGCGCCGTGGCGCGCTGGCTGCTACGTCGCATGGGCTGGACGGTCCATTTCGAAGGCTTGCCGGGCCTGCAGGGGGTGCTGGCGGTCTATCCGCACACCAGCAACTGGGATTTTGTGGTGCTGGTGATCGTGAAGTGGGCGGTGGGTATCCCGGTGCGTTTCTGGGGCAAGGACAGCCTGTTCCGCATCCCGCTGTTCGGCCGCTGGCTGCGTTGGCTCGGCGGGATTCCGGTGGAGCGCACGTCGTCCAGGGGCGTGGTGGGCGATACGGCCGCTCGCATGCTGGACGCTCGTGCGCAGGGCGAGTATTTCTGGCTGGCGCTGGCGCCGGAAGGCACCCGCAAGCGGATCCCGGGCTGGCGAAGCGGCTTCTACCGTACCGCAGTTCAGGCCAGGGTGCCGCTGGGCCTGGTGAAGGTCAACTATCCTCGGCGCGAGGTGACGGTGCAGGAGTTCCTGATTCTCAGCGGCGATGAGGTGGCCGATTTTGCGCGCATTGCCACAGGTCTCGACGGCGCCGTCGGTTGCCGTCCGGACAATGCGGCGCCGATCCGTCTGCTGGACACTTCGGTGCCGCGCACTGAAACCATCGTGAAGTAACCATGAGCCAAAACACATCCCTCGTCAGCACCGTGCGCGACTACCTGCAGGGTCTGCAACTGCGCATCACTGACGCCATTGCCGCCATCGACGGCAGCCCCTTTCTGGCCGATGCCTGGGAGAAGGCGCCGGGCGAGCCCTTGCAGGGCAGCGGTCTGACCAAGATTCTGGAGGGTGGCCGCGTGTTCGAGCGCGCTGGTTGCGGCTTCTCGCACGTGCGGGGGCCGAAGCTGCCGCCGTCCGCCACACAACACAGGCCGGAGCTGGCCGGCGCGCCGTTCGAGGCCATGGGTGTGTCCCTGGTGTTCCACCCACGCAACCCCTACGTGCCCACGGTACACATGAATGTACGCATGTTGGCCGCCAAGGGAAAGGATGGACACGACGTCTGCTGGTTTGGCGGCGGCATGGACCTGACGCCCTACTATGGTTTCGAGGAAGATGCGGTGCATTTCCACACGGTGTGCCGTGATGCGCTCCAGCCCTTTGGCGACGACAAATACCCGCGCTTCAAGGCCTGGTGCGACGACTACTTCTTTCTCAAGCACCGCAACGAGCAGCGCGGGGTCGGCGGGGTGTTCTTCGACGACTTTTCCGAGCTCGGCTTCGACGACAGTTTCGCCATGACGCGGGCCGTGGGCGACGCCTTCCTGCTGGCCTACCTGCCCATCGTGGAGCGCCGGCAGCAACTGCCGTATGGCGAGCGCGAGCGCGCCTTCCAGCTATACCGGCGCGGCCGTTATGTCGAGTTCAATCTGGTGTGGGACCGTGGTACACACTTTGGCCTGCAGTCGGGCGGGCGCACCGAGTCCATCCTGCTGTCCATGCCGCCGTTGGTGAGCTGGGCCTATCAGCAGCAGCCGGAGCCGGGTTCGCCGGAAGAGGCGCTGTACACGAAGTTCCTACCGCGGCGGGACTGGGTTTGAACGCGCCCTCGAAACGACTTGGTGTCTTCGGCGGCGCTTTTGATCCGCCGCATCTGGCGCACCGGGCGCTGGCCGAGGTGGCGTTGTCACAACTTGAACTTGACGAGTTGCGGGTGCTGCCGACCGGGCACGCCTGGCACAAAAGCCGGCAGCTCACGCCGGCGCAGCACCGCCTGGCGATGGCTGAGCTGACCTTTGCAGGGCTACCTGGGCTGGTGCTGGATGACCGTGAGATCCGGCGTGCCGGGCCGTCCTACACGCTTGATACGCTACGCGAGTTGCATGCCGAGCAACCGGAGGCCGAATTGTTCCTGGTGATGGGCAAAGACCAGGCCGATGTGCTGCCCAGTTGGCGTGACTGGCAGGAGATCGTTCATCTTGCTATAATTTGTGTAGCTGATCGCGATGGATTGACGGGCCAAGAGACCCGATTTGTACCCCCGCCCGAGATGGCGGCGCGCTTTCGCAAGCTTCACATGCCCGCCATGGACATCAGCGCCACAGGCATCCGCACCCGAGTGGCCAGCCAGCAGGGCATCACCCCTCTGGTTTGCGAGTCCGTTGCGCGCTATATTGAACACCATCACCTTTACACGACCTCTTGATGACTACCGAAACCGCTGCCAAAAAAGACATTCAAAAACTCCAGCGTGCCATCGTCGATGGGCTGGAGGACGTGAAAGCCCAGGACATCCAGGTGTTCAACACCGAGCACCTCTCGTCGCTGTTCGAGCGCGTGATGATCGCTTCCGGTACGTCCAACCGCCAGACCAAGGCGCTGGCTGCCAGCGTGCGTGACGCGGTCCGTGACGCGGGCTTTGCCAAGCCCCGCATGGAGGGCGAGGAGAACGGTGAGTGGATCATCGTGGACTGCGGCCAGGCGGTGGTGCATATCATGCAGCCCAATATCCGCCAGTACTACCATCTGGAAGATCTGTGGGGCGACAAGCCGGTGCGGCTGAAGTTCGGCTCTGACAAGCCGGCTGCCAAGACCCCGGCTAAACCCACGGCGGAGGCCAAGCCGGCCACCCTCAAGCGATCGAGCGCGGCCAAGAAGGGCGTGAGCGAAGTTTTCCCGTCCAAGGCGCAGGAAAAGAAGGCCGCGGCCAAGAAAGCTGCCGCCAAGACGGCGGCAAAAACACCCGCCAGGAAAACAGGCGCCGGCAAATCTGCTGGCGTCGCCAAGGTGGCGGCCAAAGCACCGGCCAAGAAAAGCAGCAAAACCTCTGGCGCCAAGGCTCCGGCGAAGAAGACCGTAGCCCGCAAGGCCTGATGGCCAAGGCACGGGTTAGGACGTAGAGGCCTGCATGAGGCTGCTGATCGTGGCCGTTGGCCAGCGGGTGCCAGATTGGGCCCAGACGGCGTGGGATGACTATGCCAAGCGCTTCCCGCCGGAGTTGCGGGTGGAGCTGAAGGCGGTCAAGACCGAGCCGCGCGGCTCCAAGACGCTGGAGCAGTTGTATGCGGCTGAGCGCACCCGCATCGAAGCCGCCATTCCCAAGGGAACCCGTATCGTCGCGCTGGACGAACGCGGCACGACGCTGACCACCGTGGCGCTGGCGTCCAAGCTCAAGAGTTGGCAGCTAGAAGGCGACGATGTGGCGCTGGTCATCGGCGGGCCGGACGGCCTCGATCCCGCGTTTCGCCAGGCGGCGCACGAACGTATTCGCTTGTCCGACCTGACCCTGCCGCATGCCATGGTGCGTGTGCTGCTGGTCGAGCAGCTTTACCGCGCCTGGTCGATCAATGCCAATCACCCTTACCACCGCGAGTGAACACGGTCTGACGCATGCCTGATTTCATCTACCTCGCATCTCAAAGTCCACGCCGGCGCCAGTTGCTGGAGCAGTTGGGCGTACGCCATGAGTTGCTGCTGCCCGATGAGAACGAGGATGCCGAAAGCCTGGAGGTCGTACTGCCCGGTGAGTCGCCCACAGCCTATGTGCAGCGTGTCACGCAGCTCAAGCTGGATGCCTCGCTGGTTCGCCTCCGGCGCCGTGGCTTGCCGTCGGCACCCGTGCTGTGTTCGGATACCACCGTGGCGCTGGGGCGCACCATCTACGGCAAACCGGCCGATGCCAGCGATGCCGCTCGCATGCTGGGTCAACTGGCCGGACGCACCCACCGCGTGCTGACCGCCGTGGCCGTGGGCACAGCGCGGCGACGTGAGCAAACCTTGAGCGTCTCGCGCGTGACCTTTGCCGACATGAGCCGGCAGCAGATAGGCCGTTATGTGGTCAGTGGCGAGCCGATGGGCAAGGCCGGTGCTTATGCGGTACAGGGTAGGGCGGCAACCTACATTTCTCATATCGCGGGCAGCTACTCTGGCATCATGGGTTTGCCGGTCTACGAGACGGCACAATTGCTGCAATCGTTCGGTTTCAAGCTTTGACGCATTACGTACCCAATCAAGCAGGCCCATGCAAGAAGACATCCTGATCAACTGGTCGCCGCAGGAAACGCGCGTTGCGGTGGTGGAAAACGGTGCGGTGCAGGAACTGCACGTCGAACGCACCTACGAACGCGGGCTGGTCGGCAATATCTATCTCGGCAAAGTGGCGCGGGTGCTGCCGGGCATGCAATCGGCCTTCATCGACATTGGCCTGGAGCGCGCAGCTTTCCTACATGTGGCCGACGTCTGGCATCCGCCGGCTGAAGGCGAGTCGCTCAGTGCCTCACGCGCGGCCCAGCCGCAGATCCCGATCGAGAAACAGGTGTTCGAGGGCCAGGCACTGATGGTGCAGGTGATCAAGGATCCTATTGGCACCAAAGGGGCCCGCCTGTCGACCCAGATCAGCATTGCCGGGCGCCTGCTGGTGTTTCTGCCGCAGGATGACCATGTGGGGGTGTCGCAGAAGATCCCCGTGGAACAGCGCGATGAACTGCGTACGCGACTGCAAACACTGGTCGGCGAGCAGGGCGGCGGCTTCATCCTGCGTACCAACGGCGAGGATGCCTCAGATGCTGAATTGGCTGACGACATTGCCTACCTGCGCAAGACCTGGACGCGCATCAAGGAGGCGTCCCTGCGTCTGGCGCCGAAGTCGCTGTTGCACCTCGACCTGAACCTGCTGCAGCGTGTGCTGCGTGACCTGGTGGGGGAGTCGACGCAATCGATCCGGGTCGACTCGGGGGAGCAGTTCGAGGCATTACGTTCTTTCGGCCGCGAGTTCATGCCGGCGGCTGCCGAGAAATTGCAGCACTACAAGGGCGAGCGTCCGATTTTCGACCTGTTCTCGATTGACGAGGAGATCGCCAAAGCCCTGGGCCGCCGTGTCGATCTCAAGTCAGGCGGGTACCTGATCGTTGACCAGACCGAGGCGCTGACGACGGTTGACGTCAATACCGGCGGTTTCGTCGGTGCCCGTAATTTTGACGACACCATTTTCAAGACCAATCTGGAGGCGGCGCAAGCCATTGCCCGGCAGTTGCGCCTGCGCAACCTGGGCGGCATTGTTATCGTCGACTTCATCGACATGGCGCGTGAAGACCATCGCGATGCCGTGTTGGCCGAGTTCCGCAAGCAGCTGGCGCGCGACCGCGTCAAGACCATGGTTGGCGGTTTTTCCCAGCTCGGCCTGCTGGAGATGACGCGTAAACGTACGCGCGAGTCTTTGGCGCACATGCTGTGTGAGCCCTGTCCGACCTGTGAAGGCAAAGGCATCGTCAAGACGGCGCGTAGCGTGGCCTATGACATCTTGCGCGAGATCCTGCGGGAAGCACGTCAGTTCAATCCGCGCGAGTTCCGTGTTGTGGCGGCACCCAAGGTGATCGAACTGCTGCTGGACGAGGAAAGCCAGCATCTGGCAGGTTTGAGCGAATTCATCGGTAAACCGGTTTCGTTGCAGAGCGAGACGGCCATGGGGCAGGAACAGTACGACATCGTGCTTCTCTGAGACATGCGCATTGCCGTTATCAGTCGGGTATTTGCCAAATCGGGCGGTGGGGCCGAAAGCTATTCGGTGGCACTGGTGCAGCTGCTGGCGGCGCGCCACGAGATCCATGTGTTCGCGCAGGAGTCGAATCAACCGGTATCGGGCGTAACCTACCACCGGGTGTTTTGCCTGAGCCGCAAGCCGCGCTGGATCAACCAACTGCTGTTTGCCATCGCTACTTGGTGGCATACGCGTACCGGCTTCGATGTGGTGCACTCGCACGAGAACACTTGGCACGGCCAGATCCAGACCATCCATGTGCGGCCGACAGGCTACAACCTGTTCCATGGTCGCCATGGTGTGCGCTTGTGGCTGCGTTGGGTCAAGGTGCTGCTGAGTCCGCGCTTGATTACCTACGTCTGGCTGGAAGGCGCGCGCTTCCGGCCGGCGCCCGCGCGTCGTGTGGTGGCTACCTCCGACACCCTCAAAGACGAATGTGGGTTGGCCTATCCGGCCAGCCGCCCATGGCTGTCGGTCGTCACACCTGGCACCCATCTGCCGCAAAGCACGCTGACGCGTGCCGAAGCGCGCCACCAGCTTGGCCTGCCGCTTGAGGCACCACTCCTGCTTTTTGTGGCCAACGACTACGCGCGCAAGGGGCTCGATACCTTGTTGCAGGCCTTGGCGAAACTGCCTTCCGAGGTGCATCTGGCCGTGGCCGGCAATCCAGCGTCCATTCCACGCTACCGCCAGTTGGCAGAGCAGCTGGAGCTGCTGGGGCGGGTGCATTTCCTGGGTTCACGAAACGACCTGTCTCCCGTTTATCTGGCCGCGGACGGCCTGGTCCATCCGACGCTGGAAGACAGCTTTGCCATGGTGGTGCTCGAAGCCATGGCGTACGGTTTGCCGGTGGTGGTCAGCGGTCCGGCTCATTGCGGTATTTCGCGTCAACTGCAAGACGGTGTGCAGGCTCTGTTGCTGCGCGATCCTCGTGACGCCGACGGGCTGGCCGGTCAGATCAATTCCTTGCTGACAAATCCGGCGCTGGCGCAGCAGCTGGGTCAGCAAGCGCGGGTGTTTGCGCAGGCCCATTCCTGGGAGAGTGCCGCCCTACAATACGAGCACCTGTATCAGCAGGTCGCTTCTTCCGCTTCTTCATGACCGCACCATTCCAGCAACGCTGGCTGATTCTTGCCCATGCCTTCAACATGGATGGCAGAGCGGCCAGTCAGACCATCACCGACAAACTGCCGCATCTACGGCGCGCCGGAATCGAGGTGGTAGTGCTCAGTGGTGTTTCTGGCACGCACGATACCGTGGTCGAACACCACCAGCTTTGGCCTGCCGGACCAGCCGGGCTGCGTTTTGAGTTGCGGCATGTGCTGCGTCGACGTTTCGGCAGTGGTGTGCTGTACCGCTCCCTGATGGTTCTGGCGTCGTTGCTACTGCTGCCTGGCATGTTGGTCGAAAAGCTACTGCGGCCGATGGAAAGCTCTTGGTCCTGGTGGCTCACTGCGTATCTGAAGGGGCGGGCGTTGGCCCGCCAGCAGCCCTTTGATCTGATCTACTCCACCGGTGGTGCCTTTGCGGCGCATTTTGCCGGCCGAGCCCTCAAAAAGGCCACCGGCACGCCCTGGCTGGCTGAGGTGCACGACCCCTTGGTGATGCCAGGGACCGTACCCACAACGCCGCAGCAGAAGATGCAGGCCGAGGTTGAACGGATCATTTGCACCGATGCGGACATCGCCATCTGGTTCACCGAACAGGCCTTGGCGAGCGCGCGCCAGCGTCATCCGCAATTGGGCGAGCACGGCAAGATGATGCTGCCCGGCATTGATCCGCCGTTTCAGACCCTGCCCCCCTACCATCCTGGCTCGAAATTCATCGTCGGTCATTTCGGATCGCTGTCGGCGACACGGAACCTCGTGCCCTTCATCGAGGCGCTAGAGGTTTTGCAACTACGTCGTCCGGACCTGGTGGCCGCGACCGAACTGCACGTCACGGGCGGACCGCTGGATGCTGTTTCGGCGGTGAAGATATCGCAGTCGCCGGTGGGCACCTGCGTGCGCCATCTGGGACGCATCGAAGCGGATCCCGCCACGGGTCAAAGCGGCCGCGAGCAAATCCTGAGGCGCATGCGCTCAGTGGATGTGTTGCTGCTCTTGCATGGGGAAGAACGCATTTGCGAGGAATACATTCCTTCCAAGCTCTACGAATACTTGTGGATGCAGCGCCCGATTCTGGCCGTCGTGCACAAAAACCCGCAAATGGTTCAGATGTTGCGTGGGCAGGGGCATGCTGCAGTACGCACAGGCGAAGAATCCAAGACGGCTGGTGCCGCAATTCTCGAACTCGCCAACGCAGTGGAGAAAATGTATGACCACTGGTGTGTTGAGGGGCTGCCCGACAGCAACCGACCCAGCCCCTACACCACCCAAGCGGCGGTGAGGCAGCTGCTTGAGTGGGTCGGATTACTCACTCGGAACCGACTTCAAAACTGACCGACAATCCCACTATTTCGCGAAACGCAAAAAAATCATGACGACCCGCCCCAAAGTTGCCCTTATCACTGGCATCACAGGCCAGGATGGCTCTTACCTGGCCGAATTATTGCTGGAGAAGGGCTATATCGTCCACGGCATCAAGCGTCGTGCCAGCCTGTTTAATACCGCCCGGGTCGACCATCTGTATCAGGATCCGCACATTGATCATCGCAACTTTGTGTTGCATTACGGTGATCTTTCCGACACGAGCAACCTGGTTCGCATCGTTCAGCAGGTTCAGCCTGACGAGGTCTACAACCTGGGAGCCCAAAGCCATGTGGCGGTGAGCTTCGAAAGCCCGGAGTACACCGCCGATGTGGATGCGATCGGTACCCTCCGTCTGCTGGAAGCCATTCGCATCTTGGGGTTGGAGAAGAAGACGCGCTTCTATCAAGCCTCCACCTCCGAGCTGTATGGATTGGTGCAGGAAATTCCGCAGAAGGAAACGACGCCGTTCTATCCGCGCAGCCCGTATGGTGTGGCCAAGCTCTATGCTTATTGGATCACGGTGAATTACCGCGAGGCCTATGGCATGTATGCCTGCAACGGCATCCTCTTCAACCACGAAAGCCCACGTCGTGGAGAGACTTTCGTCACACGCAAGATTACACGCGGCTTGGCGAACATCGCCCTTGGACTGGACAAGTGCCTCTACATGGGCAATCTCGATGCGCTACGCGACTGGGGCCATGCGAAGGATTACGTGCGCATGCAGTGGATGATGCTGCAGCAGGAAATCCCCAAAGATTACGTGATTGCCACTGGCATCCAATACAGCGTGCGCAGCTTTATTGAAAAGGCGGCTGCTCAACTTGGCATTACTCTGCGCTTTGAGGGGCAGGGCGTTGATGAGCGGGCTGTGGTCAGCGCGATTCAAGGCGACAAGGCGCCTGCACTCAAAGTCGGTGATGTCGTTGTTCGCGTCGATCCGCATTATTTCCGTCCGGCTGAAGTGGAAACCCTGCTGGGTGACCCCAGTCTGGCCAAGAAAGACCTGGGCTGGATTCCACAAATCACCTTGGATGAAATGGTGCAGGAAATGGTGGCTTACGATTTGGAGCAGGCCCGTCAGCATGCCTTGCTCAAGCATCACGGCTACACGGTTCCTGTCTCGCGGGAGAAATAAACGTGGCGGAACGTAATGCCCGGATTTTTGTGGCGGGCCATCGTGGCATGGTTGGTAGTGCCATTGTGCGTACCCTGTTGGCTCAAGGTGTCGATGCACAGAACATCATCACCCGGACCCATGACGAGCTTGACTTGACTGATCAGCGCGCTGTGAATGAATTTTTTGCGAGTGAAATGCCCGAGCAGGTCTATCTCGCTGCCGCCAAGGTAGGTGGTATCCATGCCAATAACACCTACCCGGCTGAATTCATCTACCAGAACCTGATGATGCAGGCCAACGTTATCCATGCGGCGCATAACCACGGGGTGCAAAAGTTGCTGTTTCTCGGCTCCAGTTGTATCTATCCCAAGTTGGCTGCTCAGCCCATGTCGGAAGATGCGCTCCTTAGCGGTAAGCTTGAACCGACAAACGAGCCTTATGCTGTGGCCAAGATTGCCGGCATCAAGCTGTGCGAGAGCTATAACCGCCAGTACGGTCGCGATTACCGCAGCGTGATGCCGACCAATCTGTATGGGCCGGGCGATAACTACCATCCTGAAAACAGTCACGTCATTCCTGCACTGCTACGCCGCTTTCATGAAGCAAAAATAACTCACGCACCCGAAGTCGCCATTTGGGGGTCGGGTACGCCGCGCCGGGAATTCCTTTACGTGGACGATATGGCTGCTGCCAGTGTTTTTGTCATGCAGTTGGCGTCTCATGAGTACGCAGCCCAGGTGCAACCGCAACTCAGCCACATCAATGTTGGGTACGGAGCCGATGTGACGATTGCAGAACTGGCAGCTACCGTGGCGCGCGTGGTTAATTATCAAGGGCGCATTACCTTTGATGTCAGCAAGCCCGATGGTGCCCCACGTAAGCTGATGGACTCGAGTCGACTCATTTCTATGGGCTGGCGTGCTAGGGTTGATCTGGAGCATGGGCTGCAGCAGGCATATGAAGACATGTTGTCGAATCAGCGTGCTTAAACGGGTAAATAGCAGGGAATGGCAGTGTCACTGAAATACAAAATTCGATTCTTGAAGGAATACTTGGCCTTTAAAAAGGCCGGCGGTATAGTCGACAAGCTTTTTCCGATTTACTCAGACTACAAAGAGCAAGCAGGTTCTGCGACCGGACATTACTTTCACCAGGATCTGTTGGTTGCGAGCTATATCAGCAAGAATAATCCGGCTCGCCACATTGATATCGGTTCCCGGGTGGATGGGTTTGTCGCGCACGTTGCCTCGTTCAGACCGATTGAAGTGATCGACGTCCGCGAACTCAACAACACCGGGCACGAAAATATCCGCTTTAAACGCATGGATCTGATGAATGCCGATGAAATTGAGCCGGCCATCTGTGATTCTTTATCGTGCCTTCATGCGATTGAACATTTTGGCTTGGGACGTTATGGCGATCCGATCAATCCCTCGGGGCATCTGACAGGTTTTAAGAATCTTCTGAAAATGCTCAAGCCGGGCGGTACGCTGTATATCAGTTTCCCGATCAGCCACTCGGATCAGCTGCATTTCAACGCACACAGAGTTTTTAAACCCGACAGCATCTTTAACTGGCAGAACGAGACGGCCCTAGAGATGTTGGGTTTTTCCTTTGTTGATGATGCGGGCAACTTGCACAGGGAAGTTCCGATTACCGCCGTTCCAGTTGAAACCGAATATGGCTGCGGTATCTACACGTTCAAAAAAATCTGATCACCATGGGTAGTCAGAAAACAAGTCATTGTGATGCTTCATGTGGCCTAAGCAAGTTATTGCAAGAATAGAAGGTGGTCTGGGCAACCAGCTTTTCCAGTATGTAGCGGCCCGGTCCTTGGCTGATCGGCTGGATTCCGAATTGGTTCTAGACTTACGTGGACTTGATCAAAACGGTGACCGTCCATTTCAGCTTGACCTCTACCGCATTCGTGCGTCCGTTGCCACTTCTGAGTTATTGGAAGGCTTGCCAGATTGGCGCGCATCTCGTCTGGGACGTTTCAAGGCCAATTTGTCGCAACTCGCGCCCTCTGTTTTTTCGTTCCCCGTATTCTGGCCGGCCAGCTTCGCATTCGATGCCAGGTTTGAGAGGATCTCTCGACCTGCTTACCTCGTTGGTTATTGGCAGACAGAGAAGTACTTTGCTTGGAACCGTACACGTTTGTTGCAGGATATCCAGCTGGCAGTGCCACTGTCAGCCGATGTGCCGCTATTGGACCTGATTCGCAACACGCACAGTGTGGCACTGCATATAAGACGGGGAGACTACGTTCACAATGCGGCAGCTGCACAGTTTCATGGACTGTGCGACATGGATTATTACCATGCCGCTATCGCGGCTCTCAAGGTGCGCTTCCCAGAAATTCATGTCTTTGTATTTTCAGATGAGCCTTCTTGGGCTCGGGCTAACCTTCAGCTTGATGTGCCAACCCACTACGTAGATGGCAACCCGGTGAACATGGGTTACGTCGACATGGAGCTGATGTCCCTATGTCGGCATCACGTGATTGCTAACAGCTCATTTAGTTGGTGGGGAGCCTGGCGTTGCAAGAGTCTTGGGCAAACGGTTTATGCTCCCAGTCGCTGGTTTGCAGACTCTTCCACCGACACAACTGATGTGGTGCCGAGCCATTGGATCAAGATATGAATTCCAGTGTCGATAGCGACGACAAGCCACTTATTTCGATCGTAATTCCCGTCCACAACGGGGCCAAATGGCTAGCTCAGACGCTTGAGTCTTTGTATGCGCAAAGTTATCCACATTTCGAGATCGTCTTGGTCGATGATGCCTCATCCGATGGACTCGAGAGTGTGCTGAATGAGAGCAGGGATGCGCGTCTGCGGGTTGTCCATCTCAAGGCCAATGTTGGTGTCAGCGCTGCACGCAATCATGGCATTGACTTGGCCAAAGGAAGTTACATCGCTTTCTGCGATGCAGATGATCTCTGCTTGCCTCAGCGTCTGGAATTGCAGCTATCTTTTCTCATGCAGCATCCCGATATTAGTTTGTGCGGTAGCGGTTTTACCTGTTTCGATACACAAGACCGGGAAACTATCAGAAACCCTGAGACGGATGATCAGATTCGCAAGGCCCTGATGCGGGGAAATTGCTTTGGTCTATCCACGGTCATGGCGCGAGCTGCTGCGCTCAAAACGCACCATTTCGATCCGGCCCTTCAGGTTGCGGAAGATTATGACCTGTGGACCCGGCTAGCATCGGCGGGCATTCGCCTGGCGAATTTGCCCGATAGCCTCGTGCGCTATCGGCTGCACATACAGCAAGCGAGTCGGTCTAAAAGTGAAAAGCTGGACCTCGCATCGCGTCATATTCGAGCTTTGTATTGTTCAAGCCTTTTAAAAGACGAATCATTTTTGCAGCGCCTCAGCAGTGGACCAATTGGTTTGGATGATTTGGTGCAAGCGGCTCGCAAAGTTGCAGACTTTTCCAGATGCCATCCGCAGTACACCGTCCAAGACTTTCGTTTCATGTTGGCTTGGTTGTATCAGCAGTTACCACATCACGGTTTGTTGACATGGTGGTATTGGACACGTATACAGAAGCAGTTAGGGCTTGATCTAGACCGCAATTACAGAATCAACATCGCATTGCTGGCAATTCTTCCGCATAAGCTTGTACGCAAATATTTTGATACGTTGATCAAGCTCAAGCGATAAGCGCCGCATTTCTGAGGTGCATGCACTGCTACCAGCTTTCTTCTCACCGCCAATACATGGTCAAACGAATCGTTCAATTCATCAGTAGTTCAGGCCCGGCATGGCCTTGGCAAAGACAAATCCCAGGTGATACACCTCTCTGGGGGGAGACGTTGTATGAGATCGAGACTGAGCCAGAACGTCCCGCGGACTGGCTAGTCGTGTATGAAGGGTGGACGCAGAAGATTCTGTTTACCCAAGTTCCTCGTGAAAGGCGTATTTTTATCACGGGTGAACCAGAGAGTTTCTACCAATACCAGCCCAAATTTCTCGACCAATTTGGACATGTCATCACAACGCAGCGGAAGATACATCACCCCGGTGTCATTTACAGCCAAGTTGCCATCAATTGGTTTGCTGGTGTTCGATTCGAAGGGGGTGGCGGTCCTTATGTGCCCGTTTTGAATTTTGCCGATTTCGAGTCGGGTAATCCACCCAAATCCAAACTGTGCTCAGTTGTCTGCTCCAATAAGACGGTGACCCGCGGTCATAGACAGAGATTGGACTTTGTTCGGAAGCTTCAAGAAGCGCTAGGGGATCAAATTGATGTCTATGGTCGGGGATTTCGTGATATCAGCGACAAGGATGAAGCACTTGCCGACTATCGTTTTCATATCGCATTGGAAAATTCGGTACACCCAGATTATTGGACGGAGAAATTAGCCGACCCTTTCCTGCGTGGCTGTTTTCCCATCTACAGCGGGTGTCCCAATCTGGAAGATTACTTTCCAGCAGACAGTTATGTTCGAATTGACCTGAACAAACCACGTCAGGCCATCACGACCATCATGGACGTATTGCAAGGAGAGTTGGACCGATCGAGCACGAATCAGCGACAGGAAGCAAAACGCCGAGTCTTGTACGAGTACAACATCTTTGCGCTACTTGAAAGACTGTATTCACAACTCGAACAGAGTCGAGAGAATGATACTGCTTCGAAGGCGGGGCCTTTTGTTCGGCTCTATTCGGATCATGAAGTAAAGGACTTCAAGTTCAGTCGACGTTTGCGACGTTGGCTTCGCGATCGCTTGGGAGCGCCAGGCCGCTGAACAGGGCAGTCATGAAGAATAGCAGTTCAATGAAGTGGTCGCTACAGACCTCGGTGGTAAGGTAGCTGATGGCAATCACAGGAATTGTCCACACGGCGTAAGTGCTCCAGAAGTCGGTGCGCCGTCTTGCTCGTATGTAACTGACTAGAAGTGGTATCCAGAGCAGAAGTAGACCGGGTACTCCGAATCCAAGTGCAAAGTCCAACCAGCCGCTGTGGGTTGCGCCTCGGTTTTTGCCATCTGGTTTGTGAAAGTCAGGCCATTTCTGAATGGCTAATGCACCGAACGAGTGGTTAATCAGCCCGTAACCCCAGGGATTTTCCTGAAGAAGTTTGAGTCCAGCATGTCCCCATGCAACCCGTTCATAGGTGCTTCCATTCACGGCAATACCGTGTTCATTCAGGGGGAGTGGTGAACCTTGATCTTTCCAATAGGTGTGTTGCTCGATCTGCGAACTGATCTTGTAGTCAGCGACCAGGTTGGACCAAGCGGGGTTGCTGTCCAAATGCTTTTTAACGACGTAACCAAAGACTAGCAGGCATGCCAGCAGAAGAACATAAAAGCTTGATCGGTGTGTCTTGATATGTGTGTTACGGGTCAACACTTGAAGTAGAAAGTAGCCAAAGATCAAAACGGACATCGCGAAACCATTTTTTGTGTTGGCAAAGTAATATGTCAGCACGGTAGCTGCTATGCCAAGCAAGCCATACAGATACCAGATCGGGCGCTCAGTTTTTCGAAGTGCTGATAGGATTTTGATGAGCATGACGGGCAGAAACAGGCTGCCGAAGATCACTAAAGGTGTTTTCCCCAGATACGGGGTCATGTAAAAGTCGGTGTGTATCCACTGACCGGTCTGAATGACTTCATAGATATACCGGGCGGAGAATATGATGATTGTTCCACCGAGACCAAATATTAGTACGGGTTGCTGGATGCGCTGTAGGCGAGAAGATAGCTGGTGCTCGGGGTCGGAGAGAGTGATACCCAAAGCAAGGCCCATGCTGGCAGCAAGGAAGTTGCGAATCCAATCCCCTGTTAGTTCGTGCCATTGTTCCTCGTAGCTACCAGACAAGAAAATTAAGTGAAAGACAAGCCAGGCGAAAAAGGAGAACAGCAAGTAAACAGGCCAAGCTTCCAAGTGTTTCAGACGCCAAGTGTTCTTCGTCAGTATCACTAGAGATGCGACAAAGCCAATTAGCAACAATAGGTGACGGATGCCAATGCTCCTGGGTAGTGGCCATATGGCCAGCAGGGCGGCGGCAGAAAACAGAAGCACTGCTCCTTGAAATTTTTTCTCAGTCATATAATTTCAAATTATCAAATACGACCTGCGGCTCGCCTTAGCCAGCGGCCCCAACGGGAAAAGAGGTGGCCACCTTCTTTTGGCCAATCCATCTCACGCTCCCAAGCCGACTGATAGATCACGCCGCAATAAAACTGCGCTAGTTGTTGGGCGGTCATTCCGGCTCGCCGGTCCTGATCAAACTGCCAAGCGTAGTGATAGACTTTGAACAGGGCTTGGCTGGGCAAGAGTGGCACGGCTCGGTAGGCAAGCAGGGCTTCGCCGTACCAGCGGGACTCAATAGGGGCCAAAGCAATTGCATCGGCAAAGCTCATGCCTCGCGGTTGCAAATAGCGAGTATCAAGGCTCTCCCAGACGGCGCGGTGCCACACCAGAGGAAATGGTCCAAAGCTGTAACGTCGCCCCTCTCGTTGAAACAATTGCTGTACTAGATCGGCCTCCTTGTTGAAGGCGGCCACCACACGCTGTCGCTTGTGACGCAAAGCATCCTCGAGCAAGTCGTGGGCTTCGTCAATCATGGTGTACGGGGTGCCGTCCGAGGTCATGAAATCAGACAAGCCGAATGGACGAATGAGAACGGCATCCGAATCCAGGCACAGATAGGCCGTAGAAAAGCCCAAGCGCCAGAATTCCGATTTCACCACCTGCTGCGCAACGCTGCCAGACATGCGGCTCAGTTGTTCCAAATTGATGCGCGGTGAGGCCTTGATGATGTCCTCGTCCGTCAGCAATTCTGTATCCAGCCCGGTGAGGTGCTCACGAAATAGAGCCAACTCGGCTTGCGGCACCGAAACGTAGAAAGGAAGTTTCTCCACGTTGTGCTGTTGGATGGATCGCGCCAAGCGGACGACCCGTCTCAGGTCGGTGCTATAGCTTTTGCAGTAAAGCACAAAAGGCTTCATGTCCGCCGATCTTCGTAACGGGTCATCAACTTGGCGGCGAACAGGCCGAGGTGGGTTGCGCGGGCCACCATGATGCGCCGCAGTGTGTAGGGGTCATCGCCGGCGTGCACGCGTCCGCGTTGCGTGGTGGTCGCGGTGACGTAACCGGCTTCTTGCACCATGTTGCGATGCTCAGGCGCAAACCAGCCATAGGGGTAGCAGAAGTGGCGAACCTCACAGTTCACGGCCTGTTCTAGTTCATGCTTTGACGATGCAATCTGCTCACGCGCTTCGTTCGGCGGCAGCTTGGTCAGGGCGGCATGCGTGCGGGTATGTGAGCCGATGTCCATGCCGCTATCGCGCCAGGTGCGCCAGTCATCCACATTCATCAGCGGCTTTTCGGCAATGCCCAAGTGACGATCCCAGCTATTGGTGCCGCCAATCATGCGACTGACACCATAACAGGTGGCCGTGAAGCCATGTCGGCTGAGGACTGGCAGGGCGTGGCGCACGTTGTTCTGGTAGCCATCGTCGAATGTTAGCCCCACGACTTTGCCGGATTTTTCCCCTGTCAGATAAGGTTCCAGGGCCGTCATGGAGAGACCTTTGTAGCCCAGCAACCTGAGCAGCATCATCTGGCGCGAGAACGAACTTGGTGACACCACCAACCCGCGCAATGGGGCACCACGCGGAGGTGGCTCGTCAATCTGGTGGTACATGAGGATGGGAATGTTCATGTTTGCATCCGGCTCAGGTTGGCGTAGTAGCCGCCAGCAGCTTGCAACTCGGCATGAGAGCCGCTTTCCACGATGCGGCCATGATCCAGCACCAAGATGTTATCGGCATGCTCGATGGTGCTGAGGCGATGGGCAATCACCAGCGTGGTGCGGTTTTTCATGAGCGTGGCCAAGGCAGCCTGTACTTGGCGTTCGCTCTCCGTATCCAGTGCCGAAGTGGCCTCGTCAAGGATCAAGATGGGCGCGTTCTTCAGCAGGGCGCGCGCTATGGCGATCCGCTGGCGCTGTCCGCCGGAAAGTTTGGCGCCGTCTTCGCCGATCCAGGTGTCCAATCCCTCGGGCAACTGTTGGATGAAGTCCCAGGCGTTGGCCGCTTTGGCGGCGACAATGACGTCTTCACGGCTGCAGATTTCACGTGCGCCAAACGCGATATTCGCATGCACCGTATCGTTGAACAAAACGATGTCTTGGCTGACGAGTGCGATGTTGTGGCGAAGGCTTGCCAGTGTCACTTCATTGATGTCGATGCCGTCGATGCGAATTTGACCTGTTGTTGGCCTGTAGAAACGGGGTATCAGCGCACTGATGGTCGTTTTGCCACCGCCGGAGGCTCCCACCAGCGCAATTGTCTGTCCGGCCGGTGCGCGAAAGCTGATGTCATGGAGGGTCTGTCTCTCGGAGCCTGGGTAGCTGAAGCTGACGTGGTCGAACTCGATTTCGCCCCTGGCGTGGTGTAACTCGCGTTGCCCCGTGTCTTGTTCGGCGTAGGTGTCCAGCAACTCAAACACGCCTTCGCAGGCGGCCAGGCCCCGTTGCATGAGCGGGCTGATGGTGGTCAGTTGCTTGATGGGGGATATCAGCAGCAGCATGGCGGTAATGAAGGAAACAAAACCGCCCGCAGACGCGCTGGCCTGGCCCGTGCTTTGACTCAGAGCTAGAAAGGTGATGACGGCGATGGCGATCGATGCCGCAATGTGGGTGATGGGGGTGATGGCAGACGCCGGGACGGCCTCGCGAATCATGGATCGCCTGAAACGCTCGGTATCTTTGTAAAAGCGTTCCGTTTGCTGGGCCTGACCGCCATAGACTTTAATGACCTTGTGCGCAGCCACCGACTCCTCGATGGTGTGTGAAATGGTGCGCATGGCTTCCAGGCTCGCACGACTCGCCGTTCGCATGCGTTGCCCGAACCCTTTTACGATGACGGCAATCAGCGGTGCGATGGCCAGCGTTATCAGCGTGAGTTTCCAGTCGAGGTAGATCAGGTAGGCCAGCAAGGCCAAGGCCGTCAGGCTTTCGCGAACTGCCGAGACAAGGACGTTGGTCGCGGCCTGGTTGACGTTGTCGGCGTCGTACAGAAGCCGTGAGATCAGCTTACCAGAGGACAGGTCGTGAAACGTCTGGGTAGGCAGCACCAGAATCTTGGCAAACATCTGACGTCGCAGGTCGGCAATGAGGTGCGTTGATATCCAGGTCATCAGGTAGCTGGTGCAGAACGACAGGATGCCTCGAACGAAAAACAAGAGCACGATCCCCACAGGAATCAGCCAGACCATGTGCGCTTCCTGGGTCTGGAAGCCATGGTCCAGCAAGTATTTCATGATGGCTGGAAACACGGGTTCGGTCGCGGCTGTTCCCGCCATGCCGAGAACGGCCAGAACAAATGCCTTCCAGTAAGGCCGCAAGTAAGTGAGCAGCCGAAAGTAAAGAGCGCGATTGCTGGATTGCATCAGGGTTTGGTCGCAGGAGTTGCCGGTGCTTTCCATTCGGCACCCTTTTGAATTTCCAGTGCCTTGGCGTAACGATAGAAGGTGCCTTCAAAGTTACCGAGGGCGATCACGAAACCGGCCCAGCCATCGAGGAAACCTAGTTTGAAGATGTAGTGCTTCACGAAGGACCAGAGGCCGTGCGTGAGGGCGGTTCCCATGGAAATATTCTTGTGCTTGATTTTTTCGGCGCCCAGCGTCGAATAGCGGTTGGCCTTGTGCAGAACCTCGCCCAGGTTCTTGAACGGAAACTGCCAGATGGCGTTCTGCAAGGTGCCGACGGGTTTGTCGCTGTGCAGGATGTAGCCTTCATGCACCGGCTTGAGGTCGTAGCTCATGCAGCCTTTGCGAAACAGCTGCGGCTGGCGGAAGTTCGGGTACCAGCCCGAATGCCGGATCCAGCGGCCCATGAAGTAATTGCGGCGCGGTACCCGGTAGACGTCCAGTGACTCGGGCGCGTCGGCAATTGCTCGCACTTCCTGCGCCACTTCCGGCGTGCAGCGTTCGTCGGCGTCAATGCTGAAGACCCACTCGTGCGTGCAAGCGGCAATCGCCTGGTTGCGCAGGTCGCCAAAGCCCTTGAATTCAACCTGAACCACTCGCGCGCCCAGGCGTGTGGCGATTTCAGGCGTTCCGTCGGTGCTCCAGGAATCGACCACGATCACCTCATCGGCCCAGCGGGCGCTCTCGATGGTGGCCGCGACTTTTTCGGCCTCGTTGTAGGCGATGATGTAGACGGAAATTTTGCTCATCAGGGATGGTAGTATTCGGCGGCCTGTGCGGATGATGCAGGGCGCTGCGAGCGGGTTGCCAGCCTCGTAGTCTAGTTCAAAATGGATACTTCTGACCTGATTTCCGTGGTGATCACGACCTACAACCGCTGCGATGCTTTGCTCGCGGTGCTTGACGGGTTGTCGCGTCAGACGGACCGCCGTTTTGAGGTGATCGTGGCTGACGATGGCTCACGTGCCGAGCATCGGCAGCCGATTCTCAACGCCGCCGTGGCGCAAGAGCTGCGTGTCGTGCATGTCTGGCACCCCGATGTCGGTTTTACCGCTTCGCGCGTTCGCAATCGCGGTGTCGCTGCAGCCAGCGGCCAATACATTGTTTTTCTTGACGGTGATTGTGTGCCTGAGGTTGATTTCATCGCCCGGCACAAGTGGCTGGCCCAGCCCGGTTTTTTCATCAACGGCAGTCGTGTGCTGCTATCGCCCGGGTTGACGCAGCAGGTGGTGAGTGGCCGCGAGCGTGTCAGTGGGCGACGTTGGCATTACTGGTTTCGACAGCGTTTGACGGGGCATGCCAGCAAGCTTACCGGGCTGCTGCGCTTGCCCGATTGGTCGGGACGGGTGCAGCGCGATTTCACCTGGAAAGGCATCCGTAGTTGCAATATGGGCGTTTGGCGGACGGATTTCGAGCGGGTGGATGGCTTTGACGAATCCTTTGTCGGTTGGGGGCACGAGGATGCCGACTTCGTGCTGCGCCTTCATCACAGCGGCGTTGCGCGCAAGAACGGTTTTTGTGCGACCGAGGTCTATCACCTCTGGCACAAGGAGGCGGCTCGTGACCATGAGTCGCAGAATGCCCAAACCGTGCGTGCGCGCGAGAAGTCCGATGTGGTACGGGCCGCCTTGGGTTATTCGCAGCAGCGTACCAATGACGATGCCGTGATCACAAGACTGGGATAATAGATATATGTTGAAACGCTTCTTGTTGTGTTTGATGGCCGGTGTGGTTACTCTGCCGGCTTGGGCTCAGTTCCGTGTCGAAGTGTCCGGCATCGGG
>Ga0208121_100103_pt1 | contig 44763 bp, 41 predicted proteins | sample LakWasMet62_LOW9_2_FD_183894 | JGI IMG/M metagenome (GOLD analysis project Ga0208121, IMG submission 183894) | Freshwater sediment methanotrophic microbial communities from Lake Washington under simulated oxygen tension - Sediment Metagenome... | ecosystem: Environmental > Aquatic > Freshwater >... | reverse complement strand
CCATTTCAGCGATTCGTTTTGAAGCGCCCATGACGTTTGTTGGATTAACAGCTTTGTCAGTTGAGATCATGACAAATTTATCAGCTTTGTAATTCATCGCTGCTTCAGCAACGATTTTTGTTCCTTTGATATTTGTTTCGATCGCTTCATTTGGATTGTATTCCATCATTGGAACGTGTTTGTAGGCGGCTGCATGAAAAACGATTTGTGGATGATACATTTCGAAAACAGCGTTTACCTTTTCCTGGTTTCTTACGTCGAGGATTTTTGGATAGAACGCGATATCTGGATAGGCTTCTTTAAATTTCATTTCAAGCTCATACATGAAGAGCTCGCAGTAGTCGGCCATGATGATCATTTTAGGTTTGAACTTTGCGATTTGCATGCAGAGTTCGCTTCCGATTGAACCACCTGCGCCTGTGACGAGGATGGTTTTATCGTTGATCATTGTGTTTAGGTGGGCCATGTCTAGCTGGACTTGTTCACGGCCTAGTAAGTCTTCGATGTTCAAATTTCTAAGAAGTGAAATTTCTACTTGGGTTGAAAGGAGATGGTCCATCTTAGGGAGGATTTTAATTTCTGCATTTGTTTGTTTGCAGAATTTTACGATTTTCTTTACGTCTTCGCTGTTGGCTGATGGGATGGCGATGAAGATTTTGTTGATTGCGTACTTCTCTACCAAGTCTGGGATTAACTCTACACTACCAAAAACTTTCTTATTGTGAATGAGAGCATTTTTTTTGTAACGGTCGTCATCAACAAAACCGATAACATTTAACTTTAAAGCTGGAGTTGCAAAAATATCTCTGACCAGTTTTTCACCAGCACGACCAGCACCGACGATTAATACATTTTGGACTTCAACATCGGCTCCCCCTAATCTTTCTCTTAGAGCCGTTTGATCCTTTAAAAAACGATAAATAAAGCGTCCGCCCCCAAGAGCTACAACAAGTAGCAAAAATTGAATCGGAAACATAGATCTCGGAACGCCTTCCATTCTGTTCAGTAAAAAACAGCCAAAAGCTGAAAGAACTACACCAAAGAAGCTTGCCTTCACGACTCTGATTAAGTCATGCATGCTGCTAAATCGCCAAACACCTTGATAAAGTCCATTAGCGATAAAACTTGCAATCATTACTGCGAGGGACAGGAAAAAGAATTTTTCAAGACCTGCAATTGGATAAATATGATAATTAAAAGTTTCAAATCTTAGAGCTAAAGCAGCCCAAAAAGAGAGGCCTGCAATTACAACGTCGTATAGAAATGCAAAAATAATTCGCGGATTTCGAAAAGTTTGAATCACATTTACTCCAAAGTAATTTTCGGTAAACAATCATACAATTTATTTGATAATTGTGTAATAATTTGGAATTAAATTAGTATTATTTTTTTGTTGAGAACACCAATGGCAACGCGCGTCTTTAACATCTTTTGCTCTCTTATTCTTCTTGTTATTTTTTCAATTCCTCTTTTATTAATAATTGTTGCCGTAAGGTTGACCAGCAAGGGGCCAGCAATACATTGGTCGAAGCGAATTGGTAAAGATAATGTCATCTTTTTGATGCCTAAATTCAGAACGATGAGAATCGATACCCCTCAAGTTGCGACTCACCTACTCAGCTCGAGTGGCAAAGCTGAAAATTACATTACGCCAGTTGGTTCGTTTCTAAGAAAAACCAGCTTGGATGAACTGCCGCAAATTTGGTCCGTACTTGTTGGAGACATGAATCTCGTTGGTCCGCGCCCTGCACTTTTTAATCAGGACGACTTGAAGGAATTGCGTACTCAATGTGGGGTTCACACTCTGACGCCAGGAGTGACAGGTTGGGCACAAATTAATGGAAGAGATGAAATTGCAATTCCAGAGAAAGTTAAACTGGATAAAGAATATCTCGATCATCGCAGCTTTTTGTTTGATTTAAAAATTCTGTTTCTAACTGCATATAAAGTTATCGTGCGAGAAGATGTTTCTCATTAAGAATGAAATGTATTTTCGAAAGTGTATGGTGGCTTCCACCCCAAAAGACTTTTTGTTTCGCTGATATCAACTTGTAAATTTCCAAACAATCTATCTGCGTATGCTTTTTTTCCCATTAATATCGCTGCTAACTTCATAACTGAAGTGGGTATTGGGATAAGTTTTGCACTTTTGTTTTGAACTAAAGCCATTTTTCTGATGAGATCTGTTAAGGAAAGATCATTATCATCTGAAACTAAAAAAATTTTTCCTCCAGCAGATGGATGATTCAGGCAAGTCACAATTAAGTCAGCTAGATTGTATACGGAGACAAGACTTCTTTTATTTTTAACAGCTCCAAATGGTAGTGGGATATTTTTACTCACAACCTTCATTAGATTTTCAAAATTTGCCTTCACATCAGGACCATAAATTAACGGTGGCCTAATGATAACAACTTCAAAAACGTTTTCCTCATGAAGTTTTAATAACTCTTTTTCAGCTTCAGCCTTTGAAATTCCATAGGGATCTTGGGGAGCAGGAATGTCATTTGAAAAAAATGGTCGGTCGAAAGTTTCCTCGCCATTTACTTTTACAGAACTAATAAAAATAAAACGCTTTACGCCAGCAGATTTGGCAGCTTTCGCTAATTCAATTGTCGCTTTTACATTGTACTTTCTGAAAGCAATCAATGGATCTGTTTCGGTTTCATTCATCACATGAACTCTAGCTGCAAGATGAACAACCGAATCACAATCAATTAAAAATTGCCCCCATTTTGATTGCTCGCTCATATCACCATAAAGTGCACGATTTCCGGCTACAAAGGAAATATTTTTGTCTTTTAAAACTCGCTGCAGATGTTTACCGACAAAACCATCGGCGCCGGTGATAAATACTTTCTTCATGATATCTTTTTAAATTCTTCTTCAAGTTGCGAGATTAATTTCTCTCTCTCGAACTCAGTTTGGTAACATTTAAAGGCATTTTCTCCTAGAAGATTTAACTCATCTTTAGTCAAAAGGGACATTTTTAAAATCGTTTCTGCAAGGAGTTTTGGATTACCTGCGGGACAAGTGTATCCAGCATTGGCTTCACGAACTATATCAGCTCCCTCACCATTCAAAGATGCTAACACAGGTTTACCTGCCGCCAGGTAAGATTGAAGTTTAGATGGAACTGTTATAGAAAATAAAGCGGTGTTCGTTAAACTCATCAACATTACATCTGCTTTCTTGAAATAATATGGCATTGTTTCAACAGGCTTTCGCCCTAGGAAGTGAAAATTCTTCAATTGATGTAATTGAACTTCTTTTTCTGCCCATGATTTCATAAGGCCATCGCCCAGAACAACAAAATGAATTTCTGAGTTCTCTTTTAATATCTTGGCCGATTCAACTAATGTTTCAAAATCTTGAGAGCTACCGATATTGCCGGCAAACATCAACTTGAAACCTTCAGTTGGCATATTTTTATCTTCATAATCAATCTCTGAATTTGAAAATAAAGATTCTGCCCATTGTGGAAAATAAACGATTTGTTGATCAGTTCCACCTAATGCTTTGACTCGAGGAATGAAGCCTTTAGAGGTGACTAAAATTTTATCAGAGTGCTTATAGAGCCATCGAACCAAAACAGCGACAGCGTTTAGTATTCTTTTATTTTTCACCACGCCCGTTGCTTCTAGACTTTCAGGCCACAAATCAGTTACCCAGAAAAACATTGGTGCTCTTTTTAAATATTTTAAAACAATGCCGGGTATTGCCACAGTAATTGGAGAAGGTTCATAAACAAAAATCTTATCGAATTTTCCGCGAACTCTAAAAGGCGCAAGAATTGAGGCAAAGAAGAAATATGAAGCAAAATTTAAAGCTAATTTTAAGCTTTTGTTTTTTCCTCTTGGAATGAGAGGACTTCTTATTACTTTAACTTTTCCTTTGTTCTCATGGTACGGACCTTTCAAACCATACCCCTTAAAAAAGGATCCTTCTGGATAATTTGGAAGCCCGGTATAAACAGTCACGTCGTGGCCACGTTCGATCAAAGCATCGCAAAGGTCATTGATTCGAAAATTTTCCGGCCAGAAATATTGAGTGACTATCAGAATTCTCATTCAGCTATTTCTTCCAGACTGTACGATTGACGTAATCCGTATAACTGTAAATGACTCTCACTACTTTTTTTGAAACATCATTTGCATCGTAATCAGCAATATCGATCATAGGAAGTTTTTGCGTTGTAACCAAATCCACAGATCGAATTACACTCTCCGAATATAAGTCACTCATTACAACGGAAGCGCGATCCATACCTTCTGGACGCTCGTGAGCCTGGCGAATCATGATTGCCGGGAAGTGAAGTATTGAGGATTCTTCTGTGATTGTGCCACTGTCCGATAGAGTACAAAAAGCTTTTTGCTGTAATTTAATATAATCAAAAAATCCTAGAGGCTTCATAAATGAGATAAGAGGATTTTTTGATTCAAAGTTCATTGCTTCAAGTTTCTTTTTTGTTCTCGGATGAGTCGAAACAATAACTTTTTTCTTATAAATTTTTGTCAACTCATCCAAAGTTTCCAATAAATTCTTAAAGTTTTCTTCAGAATCTACATTTTCTTCTCTGTGAGTGCTTACGACGAAAAAGTCTTTCTCTTTTAAACCTAGACGAGAGATGACATCAGAAAATTCGATTTTTGATTTATAATGCTCCAGAACTTCTCGCATTGGACTTCCAGATTTTATGATCGTCTCTGGTCTGATTCCTTCATCAATTAAGTATCTTCTTGCATGTTCAGAATGAACCATGTTGATGTCTGAAAGATGGTCTACGATTTTACGATTAATTTCTTCTGGTACTCTTTGATCGAAGCATCTGTTCCCTGCTTCCATATGGAAAATAGGAATTTTTCTTCTTTTAGCGGCAATGACAGAAATACAAGAATTGGTATCGCCATAAAGTAAAACAGCGTCAGGTTTTTCACTTTCAAGAATTGGATCAATTTTAGAAATAACATTGCCAATAGTCTCAGCAGCGTTGTTACCGACAGCATTCAAAAAATGATTTGGTTTTTTTATTCCGAGGTCGTGAAAGAAAATTTCATTTAATTCATAATCAAAATTTTGCCCTGTGTGAACAAGAATATGTTCAACGTGTTTTTCAAGTTCGGCCATAATGAGGCTAAGCTTGATGATTTCGGGTCTTGTTCCTACGATAGTTAAGACTTTCAGTTTTTTTGTAGCCATTATCTTAGGAACTCCCCGTCTTCGACAAAATTTTGATCAATTAAAAGGTTGTGCTCTTTTAAGTAAGCTGTTGTCTCTTCCAGGTTCATAAGAATATCACCTGAAGAGTATTCTTTTGAAAGTGGTCCCTGTTTAAATTCTTTTAGCAATTCAGGAAGCATTGGTTGAACAGCGTAGTATTCTCCAGATTCGTATGCTCTCGGTGCTTCTTCATCCGACAACATGATTTCATCAATTTTTTCACCAGGACGAATTCCAGTGTATTTAATTTCAATTTTTCTGTTACCAATTAATGCCTGTGCAAGTGTAACCATGTTACATGCCGGAACTCTTGGAACAAACGTTTCCCCAGGCAGAGCTCTTTCGAGGGCGTTGAAAATTGTATCTACTGCTCTGTTTAGTGGAAGAAGGAAGCGAGTCATATCTTTGGTAGTGATTGTAACTGGGCCACCATTTTTAATTTGATCGTGGAATAAAGGAATAACCGAACCGCGGCTTGCGAGTACGTTTCCGTATCTTACGCAAATGAATCTAGTTTCTGGACAAGTGATATTGGCCGCAATAAAAACTTTTTCCTGAATTGATTTTGTCATTCCCATGACATTGACTGGTTTGCATGCTTTGTCTGTTGAAACACCAACGACGGTCTGAACTTTCATTGAATGTTCGCGAATGGCGCGAACAATGTTTTCAGCTCCTTCAATGTTGGTTCTTACAGCTTCATAAGGAAAATATTCGCATGAAGGAACTTGTTTTAATGCAGCTGCATTGACAACAATATCTGCATTTTTAAGAACGCTTACTACTGAAGAATAGTCTCTGACGTCACCAATTCTGAACTCGAGTAAAGATTGAAAATTTTTGAAAATTACTTCGTCAGTTGCAGTCTTTTTTTGAAGAAACTCTAACCGCATATAGTGTTGTTTTGCCTCATCACGAGAGAAAATAATTACTTTTTTAGGAGTACCGGCTTTGCCTTCGAGAATTCTTCTAGTCAGGACTTTTCCAAGTGAGCCTGTCCCGCCTGTTATTACTACAGTTTTGTTTTCAAAAAGTTTCATTAATGTATTTCCTTATTTTTATATAATCCCAATTCTGTATATTGCGTATGCATTAGTTTAATCATATCAGGCCAAGGCAGTGGCTTGAAATTAAGTTCTTTCCTTAGTCGGTCAGAGTTTAAGCTTCTATCGATAATGACGTCTTCACTTGGAATGATTTGAATGTCTTTTTTATATTCAGTAGCAACTAACTTCAGCAAATCATATTTATTAATTGGATCAGAAGAAAAATGATAAACGCCAGAAATAAATTTTTTGAAAATATAATCATTTAGAAATTGAGCAACCACAACGGTTGGAAATCCGCTGTAAATCGCTTTCGTATAACCTTTACATTCTTTTTTTTGGGAAAGAAACCAATCAATTAAGCTTACATTCGAGTTTAATTCGTGCCCAATTATGGATGTTCTTAAAGTTAAAGTGTGAGGATAATCAACTTCGCCCATAAACTTTGAAAGACCATAAGTATCTCTCGCATCTGCTAGGTCTGACTCTTCATAATTTCCTTTTGAACCTGCAAATACACAATCGGTGCTGAAGTGAATCATCCTTGACTTATTCTTATCGCAAAGTTCCGCCAATCGATGCGGCCACAGAGAATTTATTTCCAATGAGGCAATCTTGTCTGAGCTGGCCTTAAGTTGCTTAATAATTCCTATACAATTTATTACAAAATCTGGCTTTAAATTGGAAATTAATGATTCAATTTTGTCTAAATTATTAACATCGCAATCTTGAAATAAATTCGCACTCCACGCGTTATTACGTACAGTACCCCAAACTTGGTGACGTTTTGATAATTCCTTAAAAAGCGAATGGCCTAGCATTCCGCCAGCACCCAAAATCAATATTTTCATAGGTATTTATAGTACGTTTTTAGGAATTAGATATCAACTATCTTTCATTATAGCGTTTACAGCAATGCACAAGTCATTCATCTGTATTTGCTGCGCTATTGTTGCTAAGATTGGAAATCATTTTTAGAGAGAAAAAAATTGAATAAAAAACTCGGTGTATCTGCTTATAATATTCATACTGGAGGGGGAAAGATTGTTTTGTTGGCTTTTTTAAAATCCAAAACTGCCGAGTTTAGCTCTATTACTTGCTTTATTGATTCACGTTTAAATATTGAATTTGAAAATTTTTCCAATGTTAGGTTTGTCAAAGTCAAGCCATCACTATTTAGTAGATTGAAACAAGAATATTTTTATAAAAAAGCATCAAAAAATTTTGATCAATTCTTTTTCCTAGGGAATCTTCCGCCCATATTTAAACTAGAGAATAAGACTGTACTCTTTTTACAAAATAGACTTCTTATTTCTCCCCCATACATAAATAAAGCTTCATTGAAAGCAGCTCTCAGATCTTTTTTAGAGTTATGCTGGTTTAATTTATTTTTAAAGAATGCAGATATAGTACAAACTCAAACTTCCACGATGCTTAATATTTTCAAAAAAAATTACATCATGAAAAAATGTGAGATTGCAAACTATCTAGATGTTGAAGAATTAACAAACTTTAGAAATGAATTTGAATTACAGAATTTACCTAAGGAAAAAAATTCATTTATTTATATCTGCTCGCAAGATTCACATAAAAACCTAGAGCGGTTGATTTTAGCTTTTTCTAACGTTGGTGCAATGAAACTGAATTATACGCTATATTTAAACATTCCACCCAATTCATATTATTGTAAACTAGCAAAAAAAAATAACGTTAACTTGATTTTAATTACAGCAAATGAAAGATCAGAAATTCTAAAAAGCATATATTGTGCTGATTTTTTAATTTTCCCCTCATATCTAGAATCTTTAGGCTTGCCTTTAATTGAAGCCCAAGCATTAGGGACTAAAATTTTAGCCTCTAATCTTGATTTTGTTTTTGAAGTCTGTACGCCAATCTCAACTTTTGATCCTTTTGATATTGAGTCAATAACTAACTCTATAGTAAAAAATTTAAAAAATTCAGCAAGCTAGCTTAAGAGTTCTTCTCTGTGTCTGCTACCGATGATATAACCTAAGAAAATTTGCCCAGCTGGCCACCAGATCGAGCCATAGTGAAATAATGATATAATTAAGAAGAATTTTAATTGTTTTATTTTTACAAAACGTGTCAGTAAAAAAAGATTTAAAGCAATTCCAATTAATCCACTCATTAAAAAAATATCGCGCCAACCAAAATCATCTCCAACATGTGCAAAGCTTCCTCCCCAGTCATAGCCAATAAGCAAATTTACCTTATCCGGCATCGATGTGAATATATCCATCAACTGTCCTGACTTATAAGAGAAAAGAAAAGAAATATATTTTGGCGAAATTTTATATAATGGATTTCCTTTATAAATTATCGGTCCCATGTAATGAAAAAAAATTGAATAAAAAATTAAAATGAAAAAAGTAATTATCAGAAGTTTTAATTTTATTTTTTTTATTTCACTCAGATTTCTTTCGATAAAGATATATATCAATCCAAAATATCCAACACCTGAACCACTTATTATTAAAGCAATGGTAAATAAGCGATTCCAAAGCTTTGTTCTCATATCTTTTTTTAAACAAAGAAAAAAAGATATTAAAATGACACTAGTAACAGTCGCATTCTCTCCAATTCCCAGAGGGCGAGGATAAGCAATGGCCCACCATCTTCTCGCGAATTCATTTGAATGCGTAATTACTTTGAAAAAAAACTCTATTATTGAATATGAGATCACAAAAGAAATAAGAATTTTATCAAACTCAGTTTTGTTAAAATATTTAAAGTAATAGTAAAAGAAATAGAAACCTAAAAATGTCTTTGTAAACAGTAACGTTGAAATAGTAGGGGCTTGAATAATTTTCAAAATTATAAAAATAATTAGAATGCTTATATTAATTTTTTCCTTCTTCAAAAAGTCTAAATTAAATTTTAGAAGTGTGTGAATTAGGGAAATTAAATAAGCTGGCCAAAAAAAGCCCATGGCTGGCATTAAAAAACATGGAAGAACACTGTAGTTAATCTTTTTATCTGAGAGTTTTGTCACTGTTGGTCCAACTAACTAACCGCCCAGGCAATGTTTCTTTCACGTGCTAAGTTTTGGTACTGATTAATTTGTAAATTAGTCAAATGATTAATATCGGAATGACCTTCAGACCAATTTTTATACCATGTTGCCGTCATTTCTACTGTTTCTTCAAAGCTCAATGTTGGCGTCCAAGAAAGGTTTGTTAGAGCTTTGTCGCAACTCAATTTAAGTAATAGAGCTTCTTTGGAATGTAGATGATGTATTTGTTCGACGGCAAATTCTGCATTTGACCAGTGTTTCTTCATTTCATCAATTAGAGCAGCAACTTCTTTATTAACTTCAGCTTTCGGTCCAAAATTAAAGGCTTCACCATTTAACTTGGTTTCATTTTTTAACAGTTCAGCTCCTAAAGCTAAATATCCACTTAATGGTTCAAGTACGTGCTGCCAAGGCCTAGTTGATTTGGGATTGCGAATTTTCACAACTTCTTTTTTAGACCAAGCTCGTATACAATCTGGAATTATTCTATTAACAGCCCAGTCCCCACCACCAATTACATTTCCCGCTCTTGCCGTTGCAATTTTCAATGTTGGAGAATTGTGTAAATAGGAACGATAGTACGTTGAAAACACCAATTCAGCGCAAGCTTTTGAAGCACTGTAAGGATCTTTCCCCCCCAATCGATCAACTTCTCTATAACCATATTCCCATTCAACATTCTCATAACATTTATCACTCGTGATAATAACAGCGGCTTGTAATTTGGGCAGATGGCGAATGGCTTCCATTACATTTACTGTTCCAATTGTGTTTGTCATGAACGCATCTTGAGGATGCTCGAGGCAATCACTAACGATCGCATTAGCACCTAAGTGAAAAATAATGTCAGGCTGGTAACTTTTTAGAAATGAAAGTAACTCAGAGTAATTGATGATATCCCCTCTCTCATCTCTAATTCCTTTAGATAGATTTGCTAGTTCAAAATGTGAGGGCGTAGTTGGAATATCTTTTGAGTAGCCAGCAACATCTGCTCCCAAAAGCTTAAGCCAACTCACTAGCCATGACCCTTTGAATCCAGTATGACCGATAACAACTACTTTTTTATTTTTATATTTATTTCCAAAAAACATTTTTATTTCCTAGTAAATCCAAGGAGCATCACCATCGCTCACTAACTTGCTTAGATATTGCTTATCTCTTAATGTATCCATGCATTGCCAGAAGCCTTCATGCCTGAAGGCCATCAATTGTCCTTCTGCCGCAAGCCTCTCAAGTGGTTTACGCTCTAAAATAGCCTCATCGCCTTCATCGATATAATTAAAAATTTCTGGTTCAAAAACAAAAAATCCACCATTGATCCAACCATCTTGAGTTTGAGGTTTTTCTTTGAATGCTGTAACTCTATCACCATCGAATTCAATGACTCCAAAGCGTGAAGGTGGTCGCACACAAGTAAATGTGGCAACTTTTCCATGTGATTTGTGAAATTTAACTAGCTCTTCAATATTCACATCTGAGACGCCATCGCCATAAGTGAGCATGAAGGTGCTATTTCCTACATGATTTTTCAATCGAGCAAGTCTTCCGCCCGTCATAGTATTAAGACCAGTATCAATTAGATCAATTTTCCAATTTTTTGGTGCTTCTTTGAGATAATCAACTGACCCATTTTGAAGATTGATTCGCAAATCATTGCTTAAGGCGTAGAAATTTAGAAAAAATTCTTTAATTACTTCTGCTTTAAATCCAAGTGCTAAAACGAAATCTTCATGCTTGAAATGACTGTAGATATTCATTATGTGTAATAGGACTGGTAGATCACCAACTCGCACCATGGGTTTAGGTACTAAATGCGTTTCTTCACTTATACGAGTCCCCAACCCGCCGCACAACAAAACAACTTTCATAACATTCCCTGTTTAAAAATCATTAAAAAAATTTTAATGCTTAATTTATAAAAGATTATTTAGTGTTTGAACACTGCTTGCAAAGGATTATTTAGCTTTAACAATAAATTATTTGAACATATCATAAATTTCTCAGAGGAATTTTATGGAAAACAAAGACGCTAATACCACCGCAAAAGAATCAATTGTAGCGGTCATCATTCCAACTTACAATCATGCTCATTTTCTAAAAAAGGCAATTGACTCTTTAATCGCGCAAAGTTTAAAAAATTGGGAAGCCATAATTATAAATAATTATTCAACCGATAATACAGTTGAGCTAGTACAGTCCTATCAAGATAAAAGATTAAAGCTCATAAATTTTAATAATAATGGAGTAATTGCAGCTTCAAGAAATGTTGGGTTGAAAGCAACGAATGCACCGTATGTTGCCTTTCTTGATTCTGATGATTTTTGGTATGCCGACAAACTAGAGAAGTGTGTTCGTTTACTTACAGATGATGTATGTGACATCGTTTGCAACAGTGAAGACTTGATCGAAAACGATAAAAAAGTAGATGTTTGGCATCATGGTCCAGAAAACAAAGCAACATATCGATCAATGCTGATAAAAGGAAATTGCTTTTCAACCTCTGCAATGATGCTGAAAAGAGAACTGTTAAACAACATTGGTTTTTTCAGAGAGGATCCGCAATTCATTACAGCAGAAGATTATGATTTATGGCTTCGACTTATTAAATCAGGGGCGAGAGTTAAATTTTTAAATGAGGTCCTAGGAGGGCATTTAAAATATTATGGAAGCAGCAGCTCGTCAGCAACTACACACCTTAATGCGGTTAAGGCGGTAGTTGATGATCATCTAATGAAAGTTAAAACTACTTGGCCCACTTTCACTCGAAGAATCTGTTATGGATTGATCTATTATGGAGCTGGACGGCAGCTTACACATCAAAATAATTTTATACTTTCATGGAATTATTTTCTTAAGTCTTTAAAACAGAATCCCTTTAGAATAAAAACTTATGCTGGTATATTACTTCTTATCAAAAAACAACTCTCTCCAAAGCAGCCATCATGAATAAAAAAGAAACAAAGAATGTACTTATAACTGGGGCTACAGGTTATCTTGGAGGTAGAGTTTATTCTGACTTGAGAAATAACTATAATCTTTTCGCTGGTTGTCGCGACTCTTCAAAACTTGCTAAAAATCTTAATGTGCCTATCGAAAATGTTCGTTTTTTTGACATTGGCAATTCCGCGAGTTTTTCCGGAGCAACCAAAGGAATGGATGCAGTAATCCATCTCGCATCAATGAATTATGCAGACTGTGAAAAAAATAAAAAACTCGCGGACTTTCTAAATGTAGAAATGGTCAATGAGCTCGTTTCACAGTCGATAAGCCAAGGTGTAAAACAATTCATTTATCTTTCAACATTTCATGTATATGGCCAAAATATTTCAGACACCATAACTGAAGAAACAACTACTCATCCAGCAAATACATATGCTCTCACGCATTATGAAGCTGAAAGATTTCTCTTAGAGCAAAGTGCTTTAAAAAAAATTGATGGAAAAGTTATTAGACTCTCTAACGCCTTAGGTGCCCCTCTTTCACCTGAGCTCAGTGCGTGGGGATTAGTTGCTAACGACGCGTGTCTTCAAGCTGTAAAAAATACTAAAATAATCTTGAACTCAAGTGGTTATCAAAAAAGAGATTTCATAGCAGTGTCATGTGTGAGCGATGCTTTAGATTTATTGCTGTCAATTAACAATCTGAATAGAACTGAAGTTCCAATTTACAACCTGGGCTCCAGTCAAACAATTAGCATTCTTGAATTAGTTGAAAAAATTCAAATAGCCTACAAGGACCTTACAGGGAAAGAAGTTACAATAGAACGAAAAATAGATGCATTAACTCCTGACAGTTTTCCGAGCTTTGTATTTTCCACCGAAAAAATAAAGGCTTTGGGTTTTAAAATAAAAACTTCCATCAATGATGAACTCACAAAAACACTAAGCATGATTATCGATTCGATTAACGATGCTTAATTTCCCAATTATATGGAATTGAAGGATCAAAAGGATCTAAGCGATCAATTTCATCAGCACGGTGAGGGATTGATGCACAGTTTGCAATGATTGCCATTTCTTGCCCGACCCCTTTGAAGCCATTCCAAACCATAGGTGGAACTGTTACAAGACAATAATTATCTGGTCCAAGAAAAATTTCCTGAATTTCACCTTTCGTTGGGCTAGTTTCACGATTATCGTAAAGAACAAACTTTATATTTCCGTGAGGTACTGCATAATTTAAAACCATTTCTTTGTGTATGTGCCAACCTTTTATGGCCCCTGGATAAACACATGAAAAATAAATTTCTCCAAAGCTTTTAAATTGTTCGGAGTCAGAACGAATCATGTGCATAATTTTCCCACGCTCGTCGAGGATTTGCTTCAATTGAGTAATTTTCACTCCATCAATCATACTTAACTCCATTTAAATGTGCCTTATAAAGATCAATATAGCGACGGATTGCGACCTTGGAGGTAAATTCATTTTGAAAGCGATTTTTACCCGCGCTTCCCATGGACTCTATTAAACTTTCTTCTTCGATTATTTTTTTTATTTTTTCTGCCAACTCTACAGGATTTGCTGGTTGAACTAAAAACCCTGTGATTCCATCAATAACCTGCTCAATTGTTCCTGCAATTCTACTCGCGATCACTGGTTTTCCTAAACTCATCCCCTCAAGTATAACATTGGGAAAATCTTCATTAGAAATAGAAGGTAACAGAAGTACATCCAACGATTGAATAAAATTAAAGATATTTTTTTCATTTCCGATAAACTGAACTGTCGAATTTAAGTCATATTTCTCTACCAATTTCATTAAATTTTCTTTTTCAGTTCCATCCCCCTCCAGCAAAAAAATCGGCACAATTTCGGTAGAAAGACTCTTCGTTAATAAAGAAACTGATTCAATTAAAATGTGATGCCCTTTTCTTTTTTCTAGCAAGGCTACAACACCAAAAACAAGTTTGTTTTTTACTCCAAGTCGAGCGCGAGTTTGCTCCCTTGTTTCGGTTATCGGTCTAATCGAAATACCGTTATACAGCGTTTTAAATCTATGACTTTCAAGCTTTAAAAGTTGTTGTAAAAAATTTTTCGTATTTATCGATCCAGTTATAAAGGTTGTGACGGAGCGTTTGACTAAAAAATTTATTACAATGTCTTGCCACCTATAAAATCGACTTGGGGGTGCTAAATTATTTACAACCATTAGCACGGTTTTTATATTTAAAAGCTTGCCTGCAACGCTTGCCGACAAACATGAAATCGCAGCAGGATATCCGCCATTGTTAATGTGGAGAATATCAATTTCTTTTTTCCTCCATTCTTTATAAAATACAATCGTATTCCAACAGAAAACCCATACTCTAATTAGTAAAATATAATTAAAAATCCTGCATGCTGACCTGATGAACTTTGACCGGTTCACACAAGAATCAATTAAAATATTTCCACTAAAAATTTTATAGAATTCTCTCGGAGCCGTTTCTTTCACTCGAGATTTCAACCCCTCTTCATAGCGACTAGATTTTCGATAGCTAAAAGATACTGTAAATTCTTCATATAATTCATCGCTGTTTAAAAAGTTAGCAACCATGTTTTCACAACCAGCAAAGAAATCGCAATCGGAATGATAGTGAATATGAGGCTTATTTTTCGGCATATCTTTTGTGCCAGCTGATAGTACGTTTTAATCCTTCATCGAGCGTAGTTAGGTTACCCCAGCCAAGTAAATTCTTTGCTTTTGTAATATCTAACCAATAATTCATTTGCTCCGTCTGGCGGTAGGGAATTGCTCCCAACTGAGCCAACCCTTTGACATGCAATAATTCCTCAACATTTTTTACTAAATTCGAAATTAATATTGGTTTTCCACTGCCAATATTAATAACTTCACCTTCCAAATGGGGATAATGGCCAGCGCGAAGTATGGCCTGAACCAAATCATCAATATAAACGAAATCTCGCGTTTGCTCTCCATGAGTCATTGGAAATGGTTTATTTTTTATTAAACTTTCCAGCAGGGCAGGAAGAAACATGTCCTTATTTTGTCCTGGTCCATATGCAATCGATGGTCTTAGGACAACTGTAGGAAGTTCAAAGCTTTCATACATTAATTGAGACAAGTGAGTTACAGATTGTTTAGAAAAAGAATAAGCGCTGACAGAAGATTCTCTCATCTTTTCGTTGAAAGGAGCAAGGTTCTTACCATATTCTTCAGCTGTGCCTAGAACGACAAAGCGTTTTAATTGTTTCAACTTCAGTGAAGCATAAAGAAGATTTAATGAACCAATTAAGTTCGACTGTATTGTTTCACTAAACGCTTCATAAGATAATGTCCGAGCTCTTACTGCTGCTAAGTGAAAAATAATCTGTGGTGAAAATTCTTCAACGGTTTTAGTCACAAAGTCATTATCATCAATAGAACCCACAAAAACTTTTATTTCAGAAAATTGAACTTTAGCAGAACGCGAAATAATTGCTACGTCTGCTCCTACTCTTTGTAACTGGTTAAGCAGATGCGTTCCTATAAACCCAGTACCACCAGAAATGAGAATCCGTTTTTTAGAATAAAATGCATCTGATTCCGGAAAAGAATTCACTTTAAAACTCGCAAATAAAAAGTAATGTCATCAAGAGGAAAAAAATTTGCCAAATTTCTTTCATAAGCATCTGGCCATCGATTAGCGATTTTTTTTACAATAGACATAAACCAGCCGCGCTCAACTGTTTCATTAAATATTATCTTAATGGGTTTAAATCTTACTTTCGAATATGGGTAAACTTTACTGACCTCACTATCTGGATCAAAATAAGAGAAAGAACCAACTGTGAAAAAGTGCTTATGAGTTGGATCGATAAATGCCCAACGACTCTTAAAATAGGGAACAATTACTTTAATCACTGCACCAGGTTGAGAAATACGGTGAAGTTCTTCCATCGTTTTAATTACGTTATCTAAATGCTCAAGCACGTTATCTACATATACTTCCGTGAAAGAGTCATCGGTAAATGGATAAGGAAAAATACCGAGATCATGGATTATATCTGCTCCAGTAGCTGGATTAATATCGACCCCAATAGCTCCAGGACGCTTACGTGTACCGCAACCTAAGTCAAGTATTTTATAAAGTTGGTTCATTCTAAATCCTCTATGGGAAATTAACTGCTTGTAAGCATTGATTTATTTATTAATAATAGCCCAATGAAAACAATATTGCATATAACATTTTCAGCCATAACCGATTACTTAGGCGAAGGTCTGCAAATCGAGGAATCATTGAAAAATGGCATGCAGGTGCACATTTTAGAGATTAATTCACTTTTCAACTTTTCCCCTCCTGAACATTCGAAAAAATATTCAAACTTGGTAATGAAAATAAGATCCTTTGAACAACTAGGCAAAGTATTATTGTCACATGACCCCACCACTACAGTTGTCAATGTACAGATGGTTTATGAATGGAGATTTCGAAAAATTTTTAGATTGATAGCTAAAAATCAAGAATACAGCTATACGATATTTCTTTTAGGACAATTGCCTTTTCATGCAAAAACTACTTTAAGAAAAAGAATTGCAAAAGCTTCTGTCTCTAAAATTTTAATCAAAGCCAAGAATAAACTCTTGTCAAAAATCTTATTGAAGATCAAATATCTCAAGCTACAAGACGTTATGTTTTATGCTGGAGAGAGTTTATCAAAAGGCCAGCCCTACTCATACCAATTTCCAGTTAATTACTTCGACTATGATCAATACTTAAAAAATCCCGAAAAACTTAACAACAACTTTCTTCTTTTTTTGGATGATGCGCTATTTAATCATCCAGATGACGAAATTGTTGGAAATCGCACGAATGAGGACATAAGAAGAAATTATAAAATAATTCTTAATCTTTTTTTTGATAAGCTGGAAGCTTTATCAGGAAAAAAAATAATCATAGCTTCTCACCCTAAAGTAAATCACCCTCCAGGTTCATTTGGAAATCGCGAGATTGTAAAACACAAAACCAGAGAACTGGTTCAACGTTCTTCTTTCGTATTTGCTCACTTTAGTTCATCTATTAGTTATGCCGTTTGTTACGAGAAGCCCATATACTTTCTAACATGTGGATTAATAACTGAGTTTTCGAAGAAAAATCAGCCAATTTCTGATTACATTAACAGTTTGGCAAAGGAATTAGCGGCGCCGATAATTAACATGGATGATAATATTAATTCGCTACCAAACTTCGATAAAATCACAACTCAGGATCATTATCAGAACTTTAAAATGAATTACTTAACCAGTGTTGAAACAAAAGGAATTGAAAGTAATAAGCTAATTAAAAAATATTTTGAAGCAATTCTTAAAATTAAAAATAGCAAAACTCATGCTAAATCGTAAAACTTTTTAGGGATTCCATCATCAATAAATATAGATAAAGCAGATGCAATTTTTTCACCAGCATCACCTTTACCATAATTCGATTCAATATTTTGTAGTTTAGCTTGAAATGAATTTGAAAAAGCTAAGGCGATGGCTTTGGAAATAGATTGTTTATCTCCTGAAGCTTGGATAACATGCCCGCTCGTAACTCTACCCTGCTGTCTAATTCCAACATTCACGACAGCTTTTTTTAAAAAAGGTGCTTCAATTATACCACTAGAAGAATTTCCTAAAACCAAATCTACTTCTTTCATTAGACTTAAATATCGAAGTTGTCCTAACGATGTAAAAATAAATATTCGATCAGAGTTAAGTTTTCTTAACCGATGAACTTCACTTTCCACTATAGAGGAATATGAATCCGCGTTGGGCATTGTAATAAAAACATTAGTGTCTATATCAAGCTCAGAAATAGCGGCGAATAGACTTGTCGTTTCCTTGGTTGAAATTGATTCATTGCTTGTAACTGGATGAAATGTACATAAGATATTTTTTGCTTTGAACTTTACTCCCAATGAACCCTCAAGTTCAGAACGAGATAATAATTTTAAGTTCTTTATATTGTCCAATCCAGGAGCACCCGAAACAACAATCTTTTGAGGATCTTCACCTAATTGAATAACTCTTTTCCTATAAATATCATTAGCGACAAAATGTATCTTGGCCATTTTTGTTATTGAATGTCTAAAAGCATCATCCAGAGCACCTTCTGTAACTTCTCCACCATGAATATGTGCAATCGCAATATTGTGAATAAAAGCAGCTTGGGCAATAGAAAAAACTTCAAAACGATCTCCTAAAAGAAGAACGATATCTGGCCTGCTTTGCTCAAAATAATCAGAGAACTTAAGCAAGGTATTACTCATTATTTTTAAAATATCTTTCGGTCGATCGCCTTGAATTCCAATGTCTATTTCAGAATCAATTTGAAAGCCATCCTGTCTAATCACATCTACAGTGTAACCGTGTTTTTGGCTTAAGTGAGTGCCAGTAACAACAATCTTCACTTGGACTGTTTCTAGTTTTAAAATTTCTTTTATCGGCGAATAAAGCAATCCATAATCAGCTCTCGTCGTAGTTACTACGCAAATTGTTTTCATATTAGATCGTCTTCTTGATAGTCACGAAGAGCCAACGTACCAATGATTTCTTTCCACATCATGGGGCTTATTCCAGTACCCGGCCTCTTTGTAGTTAGATTTTCAGAACTTAGTAGTTCTCCTTTTTTAATTGCCTTTTTTGCAACAATAGATTTTCGTGCGATAGCAATGTTTTTCTTTTCTCCTTCACTAGGAATTTTTTCAAACCTTCCCAAAGCTTTTTCAATATTTCTGATTTGCTTAACTAGAGATTTCAATTCATCCGGATCAAGCGATGCTTTATGATCTGGGCCAGGTAGATTCTTATCTAGTGTAAAATGTTTTTCAATAACTGTAGCTCCCATAGCAACTGCTGCAACAGAAATTTCTGTTCCTGGAGTATGATCAGAATAGCCAATTTTAACTTTTAAAGAATCCTTAATTGTCGTCATTGCGTTCAAGTGAACATCTTGAAAAGGGGTTGGATAATCAGTGTTGCAGTGAAGAACAGTGATATTTTCTTTTGTCGTGCCCGAATCAATAAGTACTTTCATTGCTTCTTCGATTTCTTGTAAATTTGACATTCCCGTTGAAAGAATGACTGGGTAATTAAATTTGCCAATAAATTCCAAGTAAGGATAATTTGTTATTTCTCCAGATGGAATTTTCCAAAGACCCATTTTGAGAGTCTGTAAAAAAGCGAGACTTTCTAAATCGAATCCAGTTGAAAAAAATTTTACTTTTTTTTCAACACAGTATTTTTGCAAATCTTCAAAATCGCTTTCTGAGAGCTCGAGCTTTTTTAGCATCGCTAGTTGAGAATCCTCTTTGCCGATATTTTGAACTTGATAATTGGCCATTGCTGCATTTTTTGTTACAAGATTTTCAGATTTAAAAGTTTGAAACTTTACTATATCAACTCCAGCATCACTGGCTAAATCAACCATTTTTTTTGCAAGCTTTATATCACCATTGTGATTTACGCCTGCTTCAGCAATGATTAGTACGTGATTATTTTCCACGATAAAAACTCCCTGCTGGAATAATAGTTTTTTCTGCTACAATTATTCCTTCTTTCAAAACAGCGTTGCTACCAATAAAGCACTGATCTTTAATCACACAATTACCATTTACGACTGTTGCTGTTGAAATGTGACAGTGATTTCCTACTTTAGCATCGTGTTCAATAAGAGTTTTTGTATTTATAATGCAATTAACTCCAACTTCTGCATACGTATTAATTAATGAATCGTGCATAACAATTGTTCCTTCATCTACACTTGCATATTTTGAGACATAGGCACGTGGTGAAATAATTGTCGCTATATTAGCTCCATTATTTTTCAATACCTCGTAGAGAGTAATTCGCAAGTCTGCGCTTTTAATTTGCCCAACAGTAATAAAAAAATAATTCTCAGGCTTAATATATTTTTTTAGATCATCATCAATGCCAATGATCGGATAACCAAGGACGTTCTTGCCGACATTCTCTTTGATATCAAAAATACCGGCAATCTTATATTCTGCACTTTGTTCTATAACATCGATACACGAATGACAGTGTCCTCCACCGCCAACAAGATAAAGAGATTTCACTAAAGTCCCCTTACGCTACTTGGTAGATTCACTATTGTTTCAACATATTTTTTGGCATTTTCTAAAGGCATGCTCGGAGCATTTTTAAAAGCCGGGAGATCATTCATTAAACGCCAAATTGGACGAGTCATGACTCCATTATTGTTGGAATATTCTAGGAATTCATCACGCATAAACTTAGTGTCAAACTGAATTGCATTTAACCAGAAATTAGATTTTGAACCCGGCCCTTCATCGACAAAACGAATTAATCTTCCATTGAAAAATTTACGGTAAGCATCTGCCGTCTGTCGCTTGTTATCCAAAAATTTTGGGAGAGACTCCATTTGGGCGCAAGCCATAGCCGCGTTCAGATTTGGAAGACGATAATTGTATCCAACTTCATCATGAAAAAATTCCCACTTGTGAGGAACTTTAGCCGTAGTGGTAATGTGCTTAGCTTTCTTCGCGATTTTTTCATCATTAGTAATGATCATACCACCACCGCCACATGTCACAATCTTATTCCCATTAAAACTCAAGGTACCTACGATCCCTTTTAACCCCGTGTGCTCACCTTTGTAAAAACTTCCAAGCGACTCAGCTGCATCTTCAACAAGTGGAACTTTGTACCTAGTACAAATTGCTTCAATCTCATCAATCTTAACTGGATTTCCAAAAACATGCATAGGAACGCAAGCCGAAATACGTCTTCCTGTAACCTTATTGAAAGAATGACCGTTGCGAATAACTGCATTAAGTCCAAGATAATTTTCAAGACTCTGTGGACACATTCCAAGATTATCTTTAGCACTGTCAATAAATACAGGAACCGCGCCGATGTACGAAATTGCATTTGTCGTTGCTACAAAAGTAAGAGCCTGAGAAAGAACTTCTGTGTCCCTTTCTACGCCGGCTAAAATTAACGAAACATGCAAAGCAGACGTTCCATTGGTTGTTGCGATCGCATATTTTGCCCCTGTATACTGACACACCATCTCTTCAAAACGATTTACATATTCTCCGACTGAAGAAACAAATGTCGTATCAATGCAATCATTTAGGTATTTTTTTTCATTTCCATGAAATACAGGAGCGTGAAGAGGAATGAATTTCTCATTTGGATAAAGCGATTTAACAAAATCTACAATTTCATTATACATTGTAAATATCTACCTTGTAGCGTTTTAAATTTTCAGGATTCAAGAACCATTCAATAGTTTGTCTCATACCCTCTTCCAGTGAGAACTGTGGTTCAAATCCAGTTAGTGTTCTCACAAGGGTGTTGTCACACCATAAGCGATGTACTTCTGAGTTTTCTGGGCGAAGACGTTTCTCATCTTTTATTAATTTTACTTCATCTTTGTTCATAATTTTTTTGATCAAGTTAAACGTATCTTCAATAGAGATTTCACGGTTAGATCCGATGTTGATCGTTTGGCCAACTGCTTTCTCGGAAGTAGCCACTTTCAACATTCCCAGACATGTGTCTTGTACAAAGTTAAAATCTCTCGTTGGAGTCGTATCTCCAAGTTCGATCGCTTTTTTGCCCGAAGCAATTTGCGAAATAATTGTAGGAATAACTGCTCTAGCTGATTGCCTTGGACCAAATGTGTTAAACGGACGAGCAGTAGTCACAGGTAAACCAAACGATAAATAGAAACTCATTGCCATAGCATCGGCACCAATTTTAGATGCACTATATGGTGACTGTGGTTGTAGAGGATGCTTCTCATCAATTGGAACATATCGGGCTGTACCGTAAACTTCACTCGTCGAAGTATGCATTACTCTTTTAACTTTGTTATCTAGAGCTGCCTTGCATATGTTTAAAGTTCCCGTGATGTTTGTTTCAACATAACTTTGAGGAGCTTTGTAAGAAAATGGAATCGCGATTAAGGCGGCTAAATGAAAAACGATGTCGATGTCTTTAGTAATTTCATTACAAAAGAAAGGATCTCTAATATCTCCAGTTACTACTTCAACTTTGCTTAAGTCTCCAATTGTTTCCAACCACCCCCAATCGTTGAATGAGTTGTAAAGTGAAAGAGCACGAACCTGATAACCTTCGCGAATCAAAAGCTCAGTTAAATGTGAGCCAATAAATCCGTCAGCGCCTGTAACTAGAACACGTTTCATTTTTATTCCTTATTTTATTAACTCTCTCGCCATCTCTTGGCTTTTCTCTGCATTAAAATTTTGCCAGTATTTCTCTATGATATGAGCATTGAATTCCCAAATTTTTTGATCAGCAAAATATTTTAAAATTTCTTCTGAACTGGCATCAATCAAAGAAGAACCGAAGTGTTTCCAAATTTTTATAAAAACTTCGAGATCTTCATCGTAGTCAAGACTCAATCGCCAATTCGATGCGTTTGTCGATATACATGTAACTGGAACAAAACTATCTTTTGAAAAAATTCTCCCCCAACCTGTTTCAAGCGATACTCCTGAAAATGATTTAATTGCTTTTTCCAAAAAGTTTTTTGAATAACCACCGGCATTCATTCCAAAAGGAAATCCATCTGAATAAAAATAACCATCAGTAAAAGGCGTATGTTCTTTGATCTTATTATAGATGGCCAATATTCCTTCCGGTGCAGTTAGTATATCGTCCCCATCAATAGAAAAAATAAAGTCATAGTTAAGCTTATTGGCGGCTTCCAGATGTCTCAGCGGGATATTATTTACGCTTCCAAAGAATAGCTCGACACCCTCTTTTGATGCAATGTCAACAAACCCCTTATTGATTTCTTCATTTCCAGTCGTAAGGACAATTGGAAAGCCAAGTTTTTTCAAACGACGGATTAATAATTCAATCGGACGTATTCCACCCATGTCGATAATATGTTTATTGGGCAGCCTCTTAGATCCAAGACGTGCTGTAATGAATAAAGCAATTTTTCTAGATGACATTCTTCTCTGCCTTATACAATGTCTTTAAAACATTCCAGTCGTAGTTTAAGTCAGTCGGATATATTCCAGTTTTATCGCATGCGCTTAAAAATGATCTGATTTCGTTAATGTACATATCCTCTACAATATTCGGATTGTAACCTTCGTGAGCTTCACCTTTTTTAAAAGTGATTTTTTCCCAAACATTTTTCTTAGCGCTATAAACGCTGACAAAATCATCTTCCCAGTCCCAACGCAATTGTCCTTCTTGTCCGTTAATCATCAATCTGCGAGTTGCATATCTTGAAACTACATCAACGGTAAGCACTCCGAAAAAACCATTGAACTTCATTAGAAGGTTATAAGTATCGTCGACATTTTCACCTCCCTCAAAATCAATTGTCTTGCCAAATGTTGAGGAAACCACTAGTGGAAAATTAAAAACCTTGCATAACCAGCTCAATTCAAATGGGACAATCTCTCTGCCTCCGGAGGTGTCTTTTCTAGATACGTAGTAATCAGAAACTTTTTCATAAGGGTGCCAATCTGGAAGATATTGTCCAGAGTGGTATAACCAATTCGAAAGTTTTCCGAGTTCTTTTTTATCAACAATATTTTTAATTAATTGAATCGCAGGATGAAAAAGCAATGTACAAGAAGGTGCTGCCACGATTCCCTTTTTTTCTACTTCAACAATCAATTCTGCAAAATCTTCATCCAAAACGCTCGCTTCAACAAAAAAGTGGCAATCGTTTCTCACTGCCATTTTCATGTACAAATGATGGAGATGGGGAGGGACCGAAATAATCAAGTGAGGTTTATTCTCTGAAATATAAGTTTCAGGATTATCAATTAGTTCTATATTATACTTTTCCTTTGATTCTTTTCGTCTATCTTCTCTTGGATCATATCCAGAAATGTTTTTATAACCTAGTGATTGGAGACAACGAATACGCCTCTTCCCCATTGAGCCTAAACCTACTACTAAAAACCTTTTCATAATTTATCCTGTATTTTAAAGCGTCCAGCCATCATCTATTATTAAATTTTGTCCATTCATATATTTTGAGTCATTCGAAACTAAAAATTTTACTGCCCCCAGAAGATCTTCCGGATTCAACATTCCACCACGAGCACTCAAAGTGTATTTTCCATAAGCATTAACGAAAGAATCTTCATGTGAGCTATAAACCCCACCAGGAGAAAGAACATTGAAACGTACATCGCTTCCTCTGAAATAAGCCGCCATGTATTTCGACAAGTGAATGACTGCAGATTTAATCGCGGCGTACTCAACCGGCATTGTAAAATTTTCCTCTGCATATATGTCGAAGCGAGGAGCTACAACACCATACACGGAAGAGAAAGAAACAATTGAGCCACCACCACTTTCTTTCATGTAGAAACCAAATTGTTTCATAACATTAAAATAACCACCTAGGTGAAGATTTACATTCTCGTTAAAAGATTCATAAGTCACTTCTTCTAGCTTTTTTCCGTAACTATTTGATCTTGGATAGCTACAATTAAGAACGGAATTAAGTTTAATATTATTTTTTTTTAAGTCTCTAATGGTTGCTTCAAGAACAGGCGTTGATGTGATATCAGTTTGGAAAAAATTAGGAACGTCGATTTTATTTTTATCAAAAACAAAAACCTCAGCTCCCATTTCAATGAGAAAATCTCGAATTTTTTTACCGATCAAGCCGTAGCCAATTAATCCTACTTTAAGATTAGTCATATATATCCTAATTGTTTTTACGAAAAACTGGTTTTATGGCAGGACCAACCAAATATTTTTCAACACCATCTTCTAGAGCTTGCGCATAAATTTTCATGGCCTTCTTGGCTGCATCTAAAGTAATTTCAAGTTCAATGTCTGTATGTGCCGTACTCAGTGCAACCCAAGGAATTAGAACGCCATGCTTAATCATTTCTTGCGAGAAAAGAGTTCTTAACTCTAGTGAAACCTGACCGTTCTTTCCTTTTGTATAATATCCAGGTGAGCAATCTACACCTTCAAATCCGATATATTCTTGTATGCCCAAATCATTGGAGATTGCATTCATACCCGCTTTTAATTTGTTTCCATATTTCCACAAGTGATCAACAACGTTATCTCGTTTGTAAATATTTAAAGCCGCAACAAATGCCCCCAAGCTCGACATCTCAGCACCGTGAGTACTCGACATCAGAAAAACTCTTTCCTGTCCTGGGGTTTTGATTCCACCTAAATCCATAATTTCTTTTTTCCCTGCAATGGCAGCAACTGAAAATCCATTTGCCATTGCTTTACCAAAAGTCACAAGGTCAGGCTTTACATTGTAATATGTATGCGCACCTTGAAGATGCCATCTGAATCCAGAAATCATTTCATCGAGAATAAATACAGCGCCATTTTTTTCACAAAGGTTTTTTACATCTTGAAGGAAGTTATTTTTAGGTTCTTCGGTAGCTGCAGGCTCTAGAATTACTCCAGCTATTTGATTTGGATATTTTTCAAAAAGAGCTGCAAGGGAAGCTGTATCGTTAAAATTGAAATTAACGGTTGACTCTCCAACTTCTGACGGAATTCCTCTCTTAATGATTGTGTCCGCAATAAACCAATCGTCATATGAAAAGAAGGGCTGCTGTAAACATCGAGCTACAATTTTTCTACCAGTGTAAGCACGGGCCAGTTTTACTGCTGCACTTGTTACAGATGAACCATTTTTTGCAAATTTCACCATGTCTGCACAAGGAATAAGTTCGACCAATGCTTCAGCTGCTTCAAGCTCAACAAGGGTTGCACGAGTTAAATTATTTCCTAGATGTATTTGCTCAATTGCTTTGTTGTTTACCTCTTCGTTGCTATAGCCAAGCGTGACTGCTCTGAGCGCCATACCGTAATCAAGAAACTTGTTTCCCTTTTCATCCCAAATATAAGCACCTTTTCCTCGGCTCAGAATTTGAGGAGCATTCGTGGGAAACTGATCATCCCCCCTGCTATAAGTATGTGCGCCACCAGGGATAACTGTATTCAATCGTTCACTATAACTTTTCATTTCACACCTATTTTAATTTATTTTTATATTCATCTTCTGCACGATGGAAATCATCGCGTCTACCTATATCGAGCCAATAATCACGCAATTCAAAAGTTCCAACTTTCTTTTTCGCAAAAATAATTTTTTCTAAAAATGACGGCATGTCATAAAAAGAATTCTTTGGAATCAATTCAAACAAGGCTGGATCAATTGAATAAATGCCAGCGTTTACCATTGAAGAATGAATTGGCTTTTCCTCAATTTTTACAACTAAATCATTCTCAAACTTAACTACACCAAAAGGTATTTGAAAATCATGTCGAAATATACACATACAAGCATCTAATTTATTTTGATTATGAAATTCAATCATGGAAGAAAAATTTATTTTCGTTAACACATCTCCATTCATTACAATGACTGGTAACTGGTTAATCGGTTCAAATAAACTTAAAGAGCCAGCTGTACCCATTCTCTCCTTTTCACGAACATATTTTATATTAATTCCAAACTTACTACCGTCTCCAAAATAAGATTCAATAATTTCAGATTTGTAATTAACCGAAAGAAAAAAATGATAAAAACCATATTCTCTTAAATTCTCTATAATGATTTCCAGTATAGGCTTATCACCGAGCTTTAGCATCGGCTTGGGGCAATTGGCAGTTAATTCACCCAAGCGAGTGCCAAGTCCCCCCACCATTAACACTACCGCATTTTCTTTTTTCGGCTCGGAATTTTCAACTTCTTTAAGCGAGCATATTCTAATTAACTTTCCATTTTCGTTAACAACGGGCACATGCGAAATATTATTTGCTAACATTAGTTCATGTAGTTCAAAATGTCGTAATGAAGCTGGTGCAACAATTGGATTGCTATTCATGGCTTTCGTTACTGAATCTTGAATATTTAAGCCGCTTAGCAAAGCTCTTCTAATATCGCCATCGCTCACAATTCCTTTCAAAATCCAATCATTGGAAATTACGATTGCAAGCTTTGCACCTGACTCATCTAAATTCTTCATTGCTTGAAAAATGTTGTCGTTTTCATTTACGCAAAGTGTTTTCCAATCACTCATGAAACTATTCCTTAATTAATCACCTACGCTAATAAATTTTGTTCCAATTTTATCAAACGAATTTTTGTGAGTCACAATAATTGTCACAATGCCAGAAGATAACTTCACTAAACTTTCAAGAATCTGTTGTTCTGTCACAGAGTCTAGATTTGCCGTAGCTTCATCAAAAATAACAAACAGCGGTTTCCTTAAAAATGCTCTCGCGATTGCTAATCGTTGTTTTTGACCTGTAGAAAGAAAAGACAATTCCGACAGCATTGTATCTAAATCGATTTTACTTGCGCGAAACTCAGCAGAGAGACCCGCCATTGTCAATGCTTCCCAATAATCTCCATCCGTAAGATTAGAAACATCAAAATTACCAAACTCAAGATTGTTGCGGATTGATCCTTTAATTAAATACGGATCTGGCCCAACGTAACCTAGGAATTGCTTCCAATTTGGGTTTAGCTCTCTCACATCTGAGCCATTAATGAGTATTCTGCCTTTGGTAGGATTTTCTAAATTTAAAAGAAGTTTTAATAAAGTGCTTTTGCCAGAACCGGAAGGACCTTTTATGACAAGAATATCTCCTAAAGACATTCTAAAATCCATATTTTCATATAATGGTAACTTATTTGGATAAGCAAAGCTTAAAGATTCAAAAACTATTTCAACATTATTAATTCGTTTTTCAAAGCCTTGCCATTTAATTGACTCTTCTTCTTGTACTTTCTTTTCTCTCAATTCAATGATTACGTCTCGGACATTGCTAAAAAAAGGTTGGGTCAATTTCAATGCCCCAACTGTAGTATTGAGCTCACTTAGTCCCTGAACAAGCCTTAAGAAAATATAGAAAAAGGATAAAACTTTTACACCTTCAGTATGAAAATATGTGATAGAAAGATAAGTGCATATACTTAAAACAGATACTCCTACAAATAAAGGAACAGACGAAATAATCGAGGCAACCGAAGCATATTTTGCATAATGGCTTTCATACTCTTTCAAGCTTTTATGTATTTCATCCTTTTTAAACTTAATTAAATTATATACAGAAAGAAAAAAAAGGTTTCGCTTACTACTCAAGACATTTTCATTTATTTGGTTCCATTCTTCAATCAGTGACTCTCCGTAGCCTTGAATCTTGTGAGTCATTTTTTTAATTGGAATCATTAATAAAATGGTAACACTTAAGGAAAAAAGCATTTCTTTTGGGGCGTAAAAAACTCCAAAAACGAAAAACAAAAAAACGGAGCAGATTGATACGAGGCCCAGAGAGATATACTGAACAAAAACTCCAGACTGATTTACTCTTTCTGCAAATAAAGTGAGGTATTCTGAACTTGATAGAAATAAATTTGAATCTAGCCCATATTCTGTTAATTGCTCTCTGCAAGAACGGATAAAGGAATGCATTGCGACAATTGAAAAGTATGATTTAAAATAATTTAAAGCAGATCGAAGAATTCCAAACGTTATTAACAACAACGTGCTCTGGTAAATTCCCAATGGGAACCAAGGCGGTACTTTTAATTGACCTGGAGATAAAATATTTAATGAAAGTAAAAAACCTTGGAGAATATATACAAAGGAAAGCTCAACTCCAAACCATAAAAAGCCAAGTAGGCTTGAAAGAAACAGCAGTTTTCTTGATTTACTATCAACTATAATCAAAGCGTCACTAAGCCACTTTCTAAATTTTTTCATAATTACCTAAGAGAAGTTTCACTATAGCTAGAATCTTACTTTTAAAAAGGTAATTTTCAAAGCAACTAGCCGCAAAGCACTTGAAAATAACAGGCAAAAACTAACTAACACAGGCAAATTGTCTAACCTGCCTGGGGTCGCAGACTTATCAAGAAATAACTTGTCGCTTCTTTTATGTATTCATCTTTTTTAAAATATTTTAAAAAAGCAAGATATAAAATTCTTTGTGCACTTAGTTTTAATACGGGAGATTCATTTACATACAAATTATTAGTCAAAGCACTTCGTTTCCAATCTTTGCAGATCTGAGTGATTCTAAGTTCAGTAGGACAAGCATCTTTAATTATTCCCGTTAACGAAAAAAATCTTTTCTGATCTTTAAAGATAGAATATGCCAGGCCATTTAATTCATAGTCGCGATAGGATCTTCCATAGATATTCGATGAGAGAGATTGATCGTGAAATACAAATGTAAAACTCTTGCGCATTTCTTTTTCGTTTTTCATAAAATCGATAATAGCATCCTGCTTAATCGCATCTTTCAAAAGTATTACCTGGCCCTTAATCGACGGGATTAAAAATAAATAAAAAAAAATCATAGGGTAAAGCACAACCAAACATTGTCTTAATCTGCTCCAATAGAACAAATATTGGGAAGAAAGAAGAATTAAAATTATGAGAATTAGCGATAATGAGATCCCAAATTGTAAGAGTAAAGTATCTCTATCCAGCCACTCCAAACCAAAAATTGCTCGTGTACGGCCAACCAAGACATAGGGCACCACAGCAAGAAATAGTGATACCCCGCTTAAAATGATTATTTTTAACAGATCATTTTTTTTTAAAAAAAATAGGTCACCTTTATCTGGGCTTTGCATTTGTTTTTTTAAAAAAGTAACCGGCACTCCAACTAATAAGAAAATAAACAAAAACGAAAAAAGATTAAACGACAAACTAGAATTAATCCGCCCAAGAACAGTGAGAAGACTATAAAAAGTTTCTGGAAATAGTTTCAATGAAATGACGACAGAGTTATAACCACGGTAAGCACCATGGGGAAGGTCAAAAATAAAATATTTAAAAAAAACGAAAAGAAATGGAATTAGGACAAAATCCCAATATTCACTAATAAACTCTAAAATATTTTTAAAAACAAATGAATCCTTTAAACGAACTTTTCTCCATAACAAAGTCAGCAGAAAAATCGGATAAAAAATAACCAATGAATTAACGAAAAAAGAACCAAAAAAAAGTGCGTTAACAAGAAGGCGTACCTTGTATGTATTTTTTGCATAAATCGCTATTGTAAATGCAAAATAGAAAAGCGCTAACGCTATTGAATATGGCAAACAGATAAGTGTAACCTTGGCAAAATTAAGAGGGACTACTGCAAACAACATAGCTGTCCAAAATGCCCAATATTTATTTTTCAAAATTTCTTTTTGCAAAATAAAATAGAATGAAAGAAGTGTTATATAACCAGATAAAAAAAGAATAATTCTATAGCCTTTCACTGTAACGGCAGAATGAAGTAGCATTGAATGTAAATATCCAAAGATTTGCCCTGCACCACCGCCCATTTGTCGAAACATGTCGAGTAAGTCGTTATCACTTAAACTTAAAAGCCACCAGTCATCCCAATAAACGCCCCAATTTAACAAAAATAAAAACATTGAAACAAAATAAGTAAAAGTTAAAATAGCGACTGCTAATTTGTTTTCCCTACCAAAAAATTCATTCAAATCTATCAGCATTAACTTTTTTCCATTCAAGCTTGATTAAAGAAATAATTAACTTGCTTAATTATTCTTTCGACTTCAATTTTGGTTAATCCGTAAAAAAGTGGTAAACGCACTAAGCGCTCACTTTCATTCGTGGTGAAAACATCAATTCCTGAAAATTTTCCCAATTTGCTTCCGGCAGGGGAAGTATGCAATGGAATGTAATGAAACATTGGATTTATTCCAGAACTTTTCAAAAACTCCACAAAATCGGTTCTTTCTGAGAGATCTTTCAACTTAATAAAAAACATATGGGCATTATGAGTACAATTTTCTGGAACAACAGGTAACTCCAGAAGTCCTTTATCTGCTAAAGGCTTAAGACCTTCGTAGTACATTTTCCAAACAAGCAATCGGACGTCATTGATATGGTTGGCATTTTCAAGCTGAGGGTAGAGATAAGCTGCATTTAGTTCACTTGGCAAGTAACTTGAGCCAAGCTTTTGCCAAGTATATTTATCAATCTCCCCTCTGAAAAATGATGAACGATTTGTACCTTTTTCTCTTATTATTTCGGCATCTTTAAATAAACTTTTGTCATTAATTATTAAAAGCCCGCCCTCTCCACAATGATAATTTTTTGTTTCATGAAAGGAATAAGCTCCCAAATGTCCTAATGTACCAAGTGGGCGGCCTTCATAAGTACTCATCATCCCTTGAGCAGCATCTTCAAGAAGATAAAGATTATACTTGTCCGCAATAGACTTGATAATATTTATCTCACAAGCTACCCCGGCATAATGAACAACCACAACAGCCTTGGTCTTTTCAGTAATTGCCGCTTCAATTAATTTTTCATTGATATTCATAGTATCAGGGCGAATATCTACAAATACAATATTAGCTCCTCTCATACTAAATGCATTGGCAGTAGAAACGAAAGTGTAACTGGGCATAATTATCTCATCCCCGGGTTTAACATCAATAAGAATTGCCATCATTTCTAGAGCATGAGTACAAGAGGTTGTAAGAAGTACTTCAGATTTTAATTTATCTCGAAACCAAGAATGACATTTACTTGTCCATGGGCCATCCCCTGAAAACTTTAACATATCTTTTAAACAAAGTGCGAATTTATCAGGTTCAACTTTAAACGGTATATTGAATGGAATGACGTTCATTTTTTGTGCCTATTTTTTCTTTGCTACAACAATACAACTTGATCCAAATGGAAGACGCACGTTCTTTTTTAAAAAAAATAATTCAACTTTTAAAATGAGATCAATGAAAGATCTGCCAATAGATGGTACATGGTCATTATTAATTGAATCAGCATTAAGTTTCTTTTTTAAAAAAAGACTCGGAAGAGTTTTTAGGAAAAATATGGGAATAATAAGAAATGTAAAAAAATACGAAGCGAAACAGAGTTCAAAATTGCTCTGCTCAAGAAGATTCTTTAACTCGCTCATTTTATATCTACGAAAGTGTCCAGCCCGTACATCGTCTTTAGACCAAAGAAATGAAAATGTGGGAACAGTAATAAAAATATATCCACCTGGTGCAATTAATCCACTTAAATCATTTAAGAATTTTTGATCATATTTAATATGCTCCAAAACATCAAATAAGCCCACCGCTGGTAAAGAATTTAATTTTAATTTGGCATCTTGAAGCGTTGAATTTAATAGATGTTTCACTCCGCGGTTTTTAGCATTCAATATTCCATCTATGCCTGGTTCCATTAATGCCACCTCACACACACCAGCATCTAAAAGTCCCATAGAAACAAACCCATTACCTCCTCCAATATCAAGCAAAAAATCGACAGTAGGAAACTTTTTAATTATAGCCTGAATGCATTTATTACGGTGAATAAACCAAAAGCTGGAGTCTTCAACTTTCATAAAATCAGAATTACCATCTTTAGGGTATGATATATTTGTCTGATTTGACCCAAACCAGATTCCATCACGGTAAATTAAACCTTCAGATATTTTTGCAAAATCCATAGACCTCTTGCTCCCTTTAAATCTCACGGCCATTTGAAAATCGAGTGCGGAATTTATTCAACGGCAGAAAATTTTCATTTGTCCCATAAATCTTGGCATCAAGTATTTTCAACAAACCAATTCCGCAAACTACAATTGGAAATGTATCTTCCACCCGTATCACCTTGCCAGGTACGCGATTTTCAATAATTAAATCGGGCATTGAAATTGCGTGATTTATCACAATATGCGTTTTACCAGAATAAGTTTGAGCCCCTTGATATGGAAAACCAACAGCATCAATAAATCTGCAAATCTTAGAAGAATCCCACGCCCAATCGATAAAATAATCTGAATCATCTCTCCAGAGACTGTAAGTTGCCAGAGATTCATCCTGTTGAAATGAATCAAAGGTATCTCCATTAATTATTTTTCGAGCTAACGAATTAGCAATGTCAGAATAAAGAATTTTAAGTTTAGCAATAGCTTCCATTATTTTTAGCGGATATTTAACCGGCATTATTTTTTGATCAACAATTTCTCCGCAATCATATGCAGAAGTTGCAAAAAGAGCAGTGACGCCAACTTGTTCATCCCCGTTCACTAATGCTGTCACCAGAGGATTAAACCCTCTATAGCGAGGTAAGAGTGAATCATGGAAAACAATTAATTTTTTTTCGTCTTCAATCAGATATCTCCAGCCGATAGCAAAAGAATATTTAACATCAATTATTGGAATGACATCAGTTTTTTTATAAAATGGAATCCCCTTAATCTGACAAAAAGATTTTATTTCGTGAAAAAAATCATTCTGTACATTTTTATCTGTTGTGGAAACAACACACTCTATAACAAGATGGCCAAACTCACGTTCAAGATTCTGCAGAACAAATAAGCCTTTCTCGCCCATTAAATATAATCTAACTTTATTCACAAAACTCCTCGATAATATTACCGGGGCGTTTTTTAACTTGTTCAAAAATTTTACCGAGATAAATTCCTACTATGCCCAGGCAAAACATAAGAAGTCCTGTTGAAAACCAGATAGAAATAATAAGACTGGCCCATCCCTGAATTGTAAATCGATGAAAAAATGCGAGCCATAAATAATAAAGTGCAATACAGAATGAAAGAAAAGATAAAGCGAAACCAGACCATATCATGGCTTTCAGTGGTTTCTCTGAAAAAGAAATGATTATATTAAAGGCCAGCTTTAGTAATTTAATAATATTGTAAGAAGTTTTCCCTGCATATCGAGTACGATGCTCAATGTTGAGATAGCCCGTTTTAAATCCAACCCAATTTACCATTGCTGGAAAATATTTAATTCTATCCCCCATATCTAAAACAGCGAGTATGACATCTCTATGATAAATTCCAAAATTAGCAATTGAGCTGTCGAGCTTAGCACCACTCATGAAACTGAGAACGGAATAGAATTTTCTAGATAAAAAACATTTCAAAAATGAATCTTTGCGATTCACTCGTCGAGCTAGTACTTTTTTATATCCTTTTGATATTGCCAAATTATAAAGAGAAGGAATTTCATCAGGATGATCTTGTAAATCTCCATCCATAACTACTACCCATGTTCCTCGCGCCTTACCTAGAGCTGTAAAAATAGCTGGATGTTGGCCATGATTTTTAGAAAGAGAAAATCCTCTAACTCTAGGATCTTTTTGGACAATTTTTTTTACAATTTCCCAATCATTCTGTGGGCTGCAATCATTAACAAAAATAATTTCAAAACGATCTAGCGTAATAACGCTTAAATTGCGTACGAGCTCATGGTAAAGGACTTCGATAGACTCTTCACATTTATAAAGAGGAATACATACAGACAAAAGATATTCATTATTAATGGTCATAATCTATCTACCCAAAAAAAGTTTTGAATGTTGGGCTAAATTCAATAAATACTGACCGTAATAATTTTTTTGATACTTTTTTCCCTGAGTAATAAGCTCTTCATCATTTAGCCAACCATTTCTCCAAGCTATCTCTTCTAAGCATGCCACCATCATCCCCTGGCGTTTTTGAACTGTTTCTACAAAAGAAGAGGCTTCTCTAAGAGCATCATGGGTTCCTGTGTCAAGCCAAGCAAAACCTCTTCCCAGCAATTCCACCTTTAATTTATTTTCTTCAAGATATATTTGATTTATGCATGTAATTTCTAATTCACCACGATGTGAAGGTTTTACTTTCTTCGCTATTTTCACCACATCATTATCGTAAAAATATAATCCAGTAACGGCCCAATTGGATTTCGGATTCCTTGGTTTTTCTTCAACAGAGATAGCCTGAAATCGATCATCAAACTCCACAACTCCAAAGCGTTCTGGATCCATAACTTGATAAGCAAAAATACTTGCTCCTTCCTTTCGTTCTACAGCTGCTTTTAATCTTGGGGTGAAGCCTTGACCAAAGAAAAGATTATCTCCCAAAACTAATGCACATTGATCTTTTGCTATAAACTCTTCACCGATGATAAATGCCTGCGCCAAGCCATCCGGCTTAGGCTGAACTGCATAACTTAAACGAACGCCAAAATCTTCACCATTACCTAAAAGGCGCACAAATGAAGTTTGATCCTCTGGAGTAGTTATGATCAATATATCCCTAATTCCAGCAAGCATTAGAACAGATAACGGATAATAAATTAGAGGTTTATCATAAATGGGAAGAAGTTGCTTGGAGACGCCTCTTGTTGCAGGATACAATCTTGTGCCAGATCCACCTGCTAAAATAATTCCTTTCATTTTTCATCTCCGAGCTCGAGACGATCATCTAAAGTATTTGTTACCTTATTGATCCACTCTTCTGATTGAAGATACCATTCCACTGTTTTCTTAACCCCTGTATCAAAACTTTCAATTGCTTCCCACCCTAACTCGCGCTTAACTTTGGAACAATCAATTGCATACCGGAAATCATGACCTGATCTATCAGTCACAAACACTATGAGGTTTTCATGAGGAATAAAATTTGAATTGGGTAATAGCGTATCTAAAACTTTGCAAATCTCTCTCACCGCTTCAATGTTTTTTCGTTCACTATTTCCACCGATATTATAAGTTTCTCCAATTCTTCCTTCAGTTACCACTTTGTAAAGAGCACGCGCATGATCTTCCACGTAAAGCCAATCTCTAACATTTTCCCCCTTACCATAAACCGGAAGACTTTTTCCCTTTAATGCATTAGCAATCACCAATGGAATCAGCTTTTCTGGATACTGATAAGGACCATAATTGTTCGAGCAATTTGTAATCACTACAGGAAGTTTATATGTTCTCCCCCAGGCTCTTACTAGATGATCGCTGGATGCTTTGCTGGCAGAATAAGGAGAGCTAGGCTCATAAGGTGTTTCCTCAGTAAAAAGACCGGTCTCACCTAATTCACCATAAACTTCGTCAGTTGAAATGTGATGAAATAAAAACGCAGTTTTTTCTACGTCAGCAAGCGACTGAAAATATTTCAATGCTTCTTCAAGCATAGAAAAAGTCCCAATAATATTTGTATTAATAAAATCAGAAGGGCCAGAAATTGATCTGTCCACATGAGACTCAGCTGCCAGATGCATTACCTTATCTGGCTTAAATTCAGCAAAAATTTTTCGTAATAATTCACGGTCACATATATCACCGCGAACAAAGCTGTATCTAGCACTGGAAGAAACCTCTTTAACGTTTTCTAGATTTCCAGCATAAGTAAGCTTGTCAAGGTTAAGGACTTCATGCTCAGTTTCATTAATCAAATATCTGACAACTGCGCTACCTATAAAGCCAGCCCCACCTGTAACAAGGAACCTCATGAATGATTCTCAACTTTAATATTTAATAATAAATACATTGGCATAATGAGAATCAAACTCGCGCCTATTGTAAACGTTGATTGCGTTATTCCAGCAATGAGAAATACTACAAACAAAGGCAGACCAATTCTCGATTTTAAATTCTTGAGAATAAATAGCTCTTTTCCCCACAAAAAAATCCAAAAAGTAAAAAATATAATTCCCACAAAACCTAGACTAGATAAAATTTCTAAAAAATTATTATGTGCATGACCGCAGAAATTTTGTCTTTCAATATTATATTTCCCTTTCAATTCACTACAATGGGGTTCAAAATTCATATACCCAAATCCCAATCCTGGACGCTCCTTAAAAGCATAAATCGCTGTCTTCCACTGACTCAATCTCTCCATATCAGAATCTGGACGGATAACTGACTTTCCAGCAACAAAATAAGCCCCAGTCCCCAAAACCGCCAACACTGCAAAACTTACCAAAAATCCTTTTAAATGCTTCCGAATAAAAAAGAAAGGAATCGAAACTGCAAACGCCAACCAAGCCCCACGGGTATAACTAGTATAAAGCCCCAGCAGATTCACAAACCAAGCGACATAAAGAAAATTCAAATTAATATATTTCTTAAACTCACTACGATAAATTATCAGCCCAGTCACAAATGTCATAAAGAAAGCCATGTTCTGAGCATAATTCATGAGCATTCCAAACAGCCCACCGTTACGAGCTACAAAACCTGCTTTAAACTTCAAAACATTGTAACCAAAAAACAACGCCCCCATCCCCGACAAACTAGCAAGCGTCGTCGTAATCAACAAAGCATATAGCAACCAGGAAATTCGCTTCGTTCGTTCTTCCTCAGTCAAACTTTGAAAATAAGCAGACACCGGAGCAATCCCAAGCACCGCCAAAATATAATATTTTGTTCTCGTCAAAGGAGCATAACCCTCTTTCATAATGTCATGATTCACAATGACCGAAAGAAAAATCACAACCACCAAACCAAGCAAGGCCCAGGCACTTTTCGGCCATTTTTTAAAATCGGTCTTGTTCAGAAAATACAAACAAGGAATCACCAGAAAAATATGATGAAGTGCTGAAAATGTAATTGATGTAAAAAGGCCTAGGGCCAGAGACATTAATGAGGCATAAGTCAGCCAGTGAATTTTTTTGATATCCATTTCGCACCTGATTTGAGTTTGAAAAATTTTAAGCTAACTTAAGCGATAAATCTAAACTTTTCGCAAATTTCGCCAGCATACTCTCCGCCTTCCCCCAATCCCCACAACATTCAGGACTAAGCGAAACAGTCAGCATCTGAATCATTCCATTCTCAAGTCCAAGCTTGATGGAATCTCCTAGAGATTGGATATAGCTTTCACTAAAAAGCTCAATTTTCTCAGGCGCAGCAGAATAAAAGTAATCCAAATCCAGATTAAATATCCAAGGCAGCTCGTTAACGTATTTTTCGCCGCCAAATATTTCGTTCATGCGCTTTAGCAGATCGTATGGCTTCACTTCTTCACTCAGGCCTTTACCCGAACCAAGATGATGAGTCGCAGAAACCGTATGACCTACCTGAGCAGGATACTTCTGCAAAAAAATCTCAACATAATTATCCCAGCGGAAAAGAGGCATATTGATATCCTCTTGCCAGGTCGTGCGAAAATCTTCGAGACTCATCGACCACAAATCGTGCGAAAAATACTTCAGCGCCGACTCACTCATATCCGGATGAGCATCGATATGAAAAAGATTATATCTCTGTCCTTTTTTCATCGCCTGAAACCAGCACCAGAGCGCTAGACGGTGATTATCCATTACGAAAATATTTTTATCTCGCCAGAGAAAGTTGTCTGTGCTTGAAGCAGATTCGCCTCTATTCTTTAATAAAATTAAAAATTTGCTCATAAATTCTTTTAAATTAGTTCAATCCCATAAGCAAACCGAAAACTCCCACCTTCTCCCAAAGTCTGAATCCCAATCTTCCCTTCCAACTTCTGATCCGTGAGCAAATCATCCCCAACCCCATACCAAGGCTCAATACAAACAAACGGCACCGACTCCTTCCCCCAAATCCCAAGGAAAGGAGTATTCGTTCCATGCACCCGGATCGTTTCATGCCGACGCTTGTTGACGAGATCAATATGACGAGACTTCACATCCTTCAAAATCAACGCATCATTGGCAAAAGTTTCTCTCGCAGGATTTAAAATTGGATCAGTCAACGCAGTCAGGTTTTTCCAATTAACGAGACCATTCTCAAGCTGAAAAAAGCCACGCTCTTTCTTCTCAAACTGAATCTCATAATCCTCTAACTGAGCCGTCGCAAAACCAGGATGTGCCCCAATCGAAAAATAAATATCCTGACGATCGACATTTTTTACAACGTAAATAATATTCAGACGCTTTCCATCAAGCGAATAAATCACATCAAGTTGAAAAAGAAACGGATAGCGAGCATAGGATTCCTTTGTAGCCTCAAGACGAAACGTCGCCTCACTCGCTCCACACTCGATACATTTGAATTCCATATCTCGCGCAAAACCATGTTGATTTAATTGGTAAGTCTTTCCACCCCATTCATATGCATCGTTTTTTAATTTACCGACAATGGGAAATAAAACCGGAGCCGAACGGTTCCAGAGGCGTTTTGCGTTTTCATCTTGAGGATTCCACAGCAATTCTCTGTTCCATGGTTTGGAAAAGAGTCTCTTCATCTCTGCTCCCAATGAAGTCAATTGAACTGTATAGTAGCTGTTTTCGATTTGATACCAATCAGACATTGGTCAATTCTCCAATAGAAAATTCTGTTTTCTCTAGTGTGATTCCCAGATAATTGTTACAATGAGAGACTAATAAGTCACCCTAAAATTGAAAATCCACTATGAAAGTTACTGAGCATTTAGATCGCGCGAAAAATCCTCTGTTTAGTTTCGAGATCGTTCCTCCACCTCGTGGAAGATCGGTTCAGGAAATTATCGATATAGTTGAGGCTTTAAATCCGATAAATCCTTCCTGGATTGATGTCACCGCCCACTCCTCTTCTGCATATTACAACGAAAAAGAAGATGGAACTATTGAGCGCAAGATCTTTAAAAAGCGCCCGGGGACAATCGGCATTTGTGGAATTATCCAGAATCGTTTTCGCATAGACACCGTGGTTCATTTGCTTTGTCTTGGTTTCTCCAAAGAAGAAACGGAAGACGCGCTTCTGGAATTGAACTTCCTTGGCATTCACAACATTCTCGCCTTAAGAGGCGATGGGCCCAACTATAAAAAAGAAATTTCAAAAGACCGCAAAATGAATTTCTTTGCGTCTGATCTTGTTGAGCAGATCAAGGCCCTCAATAACGGCGTTTTCCTCGAGCCTTTAGACGGCTGCTCAAAATTCGATTTCTGCGTCGGTGTCGCCGGCTATCCGGAGAAACACTTCGAAGCCCCTAACCTGAAACTCGACATTTTGAACCTGAAGAAAAAAGTTGATGCCGGCGCTGATTATGTCGTCACTCAGATGTTTTTCGACAACAAACACTACTTCGACTTTGTGAAGGCTGCCCGCGAAGCTGGCATCACTATTCCAATTATTCCCGGAGTTAAAGTTTTAAAGAATGCCACTCAACTTACCAGCATCCCTAAAAACTTCTACATCGATTTTCCGGATGAATTAGTTGAATCCATTACAAAAGATCCAAAGAACGTAAATGCCATCGGAAAAGAATGGGCAACTAATCAGGTCCGTGGACTTCTCGAAGGCGGAGCTCCTTGTGTTCATTTTTATATTATGAACGACACCAGCACGATTGTTGATATTGTTAAAACTTTTCAAAAGTAGCATATGAAAAAACATTCCACTCTTCTTGAACTCGAGAAAACTCTCGCAGAAAAAATCATGTTCCTCGATGGTGCCATGGGCACCATGATTCAAACTTATAAATTGCAGGAAGAAGATTTCCGCAAAGGGCATTTTGAATCTCATCACAAAGATTTAAAAGGCAATAACGATCTTCTCGTTTTCACCCGCCCCGATGTCATCAAGGCTATTCATACGCAATACCTCGCGGCCGGTGCCGATATCATCGAGACCAATACTTTTTCAGGCACGCGCCTCGCTCAAAAGGATTACGATCTCGAACACATCGTTTATGATCTCAACTTCAAAGCTGCCAAATTGGCGAAAGTTGCCTGCGCTGAATTCATGCAAAAGAATCCCGGGCGCAAATGTTACGTTGCCGGCGCTTTAGGCCCGACAAACAGAACTGCTTCGCTTTCCCCTGACGTCAACAATCCCGCTTACCGCGCCGTCACCTTTGATGAACTCGTAGACAATTACTACGAACAAACCAAAGCGCTGATCGAAGGCGGAGTCGATATTCTTTTGCCCGAAACAGTTTTCGACACGCTCAATTTAAAAGCGTGTATCTTCGCGATTAAAAAATACGAAGACGAAACTCAGACCAAATATCCGCTGATGCTTTCTGTAACGATTACAGATGCCAGCGGAAGAACCTTATCCGGCCAGACCGTCGAAGCCTTTTACAATTCCATCAGACACGCACAACCTCTTTCTGTGGGAATCAACTGCGCTCTCGGCGCAAAAGAAATGCGTCCGTATATAGAAGAGCTTTCCACAATTGCAGACTGCTTTATCAGCTGCTATCCAAACGCAGGACTTCCTAACCCGCTTTCTCCCACAGGTTATGATGAAACGCCTTTGAAGACTGCCCAGTTTGTTGCTGAATTTGCGACGAGCGGATTTATCAATATTCTCGGCGGCTGCTGTGGAACAACTCCTCCCCACATCGAAGCGATCGTTAAAAAAGTTAAAGACATCAAGCCGCGAAAAATTCTTGCGATTGAAAAAGCGACGAGACTCTCCGGTCTTGAACCTCTGACTATTTTTAACAGAAAAGATAAACCATTCTACATGGTCGGCGAAAGAACGAACGTCACCGGCTCTCCTCTTTTTGCCAAACTTATCAAGGCCGGCAATTTTGAAGAAGGCTTATCAGTTGCCAGACAACAAGTGGAAAACGGCGCCAACATTATCGATATAAATTTTGACGAAGGCTTGCTCGATTCAAAAGCGTGCATGACCCATTTTTTAAATCTCGTCGCGAGTGAACCAGATATTTCTAAAGTTCCCATCATGCTCGACTCTTCCAAATGGGAAGTTCTCGAAGCGGGATTGAAATGCATCCAGGGAAAAGGAATCGTCAATTCGATTTCCCTCAAAGAAGGTGAAGAAAAATTTCTTGAGCAAGCTAAACTGATTCAGCACTACGGAGCTGCAGTTGTCATTATGGCGTTCGATGAAAATGGCCAGGCTGCAACTAAAGACGAAAAAGTGCGCATCTGTAAACGCGCTTACGATCTTCTTGTTTCAAAATTAAATTTTGATCCTCATGACATTATCTTTGATGCCAACATCCTCACAGTGGCGACAGGAATTGAAGAACACGATGCTTACGGTGTGAATTTCATCGAAGCCGTGAGAGAAATTAAAAAAGTCTGCCCGGGTGCTTTAACGAGCGGCGGAGTTTCCAATCTTTCCTTCTCCTTCCGCGGAAACAATATTGTCCGCGAAGCCATTCATTCCGTGTTCCTGTATCACGCTATAAAAGCTGGACTCGACATGGGAATCGTCAATGCCGGTATGCTCGGATTGTACGATGAAATTGAACCTGAATTAAAAGAGAAATGTGAAGCCGTTGTTTTAAACAAACATTCGCGCGCCACTGAAGAGCTCCTTGAACTCGCTGAAAAACTCAAAGGCTCCAACAAAAAAGAAGATAAACAAGCTGAGGAATGGCGCACTCTTTCACTTGAAGAGCGCATCAGCCACTCACTTGTCAAAGGTATCGATACTTATATTGACCTCGATACAGAAGAAGCGCGTCTGAAATACGGTCGCCCGCTAAATGTCATCGAAGGTCCTTTGATGAATGGAATGAAAGTCGTCGGCGATCTTTTCGGCGAAGGAAAAATGTTTCTTCCTCAAGTCGTTAAATCCGCGCGAGTCATGAAAAAAGCCGTGGCATTTCTTGAGCCTTTCATGGAAGAGGAAAAGAGAAACAATGCCAATGCCCGCGAACAAGGCGTCTTTGTCATCGCGACAGTTAAAGGCGACGTTCACGATATCGGAAAAAATATTGTTGGTGTTGTTCTTGCCTGCAACGGTTACAAAGTCATCGATCTGGGAGTTATGGTTTCTTGCCAGAAGATTCTCGACGCGGCTATCGAGCACAAAGCAGATATCGTTGGTCTTTCCGGCCTTATCACTCCGTCTTTGGATGAAATGATCCATGTTGCAAAAGAAATGCAACGCCAAGGCTTCAAACTTCCGCTTCTGATTGGAGGCGCGACAACGTCAAAGGCCCACACTGCGATTAAAATTGCTCCTCATTATGAATCGGCCGTCGCACAGGTTGGCGATGCTTCGCTGGTCATTGAAGTCTGCAACAATCTCTTGAATCCGGAAAAGCGCTCAGCTTACACTCAGGAATTAAACGACCTATACGTAAAACTCAGAGAACGTCACGCAAGCAGCATGGAAGATCAAACCAAGCTGATCAGCTACGAAGAAGCGAAAGCTCAATCATTCAAAACGAATTGGACGGAAGCCGCCATTGCCGCTCCGTCGCGCACAGGAGTTTTCACTCTCGATTTTACACTTGATGAAATTGTGCCTTTCATCGACTGGTCACCGTTCTTCTGGACCTGGCAACTCAAAGGTGTATACCCGAAAATTCTAGGCCACGAAGTTTACGGAGTGGAAGCGCAGAAATTATACAACGATGCTCAAAAGCATTTGCAGTCCATTGTAGAAAATAAAATCTTCGCTCCAAAAGCAGTTGTGGGAATTTTTAAGGCCCACGCTGAGGGCGACGATGTTCATCTCGACAACGGCACTACTCTTCATTTTCTCCGCCAGCAAAAAGAAAAAATTGGCGATGAAATCAAATATTATTCTCTGGCCGATTTTGTCTCACCGGAAAAATCACAAAATGATTATGTAGGCGCTTTCGCCGTAACGATGGGCCACGAAGTTGAACGCTACGCTAAAACATTTTTAGAGCAGCACGACGATTATAATTCGATTATGGTTAAAGCGATCGGAGACAGACTTGCCGAAGCTCTTGCTGAACTTACACATAAGAAAGTACGAGAAATTTTCGGGTACGGTCTGACGGAAAATTTAAGCTACGAAGATCTGATCAAAGAAAAATACCGTGGTGTCCGCCCCGCCCCTGGCTATCCTGCGTGCCCTGATCACACTGAAAAAGAAACTCTCTGGAAGCTCTTAAACGCTGAAGCCTTAACCGGAATCAGCTTAACAGAAAGCTTTGCAATGAATCCGCCCAGCTCTGTGTCCGGTTACTATTTCAATCATCCGGAAGCACGCTACTTTAACGTAGGTCAGGTTGGCGTTGATCAGATAAAAAACTATGCTGAAAGAAAAGGGATGAGCGTGAGCACCATCGAACGATGGCTCGCTCCCAATTTAGGTTATGAACCAAAATAGAATTTTTAGAACATTAGAAGATGTGATCGCAGAAAAAGGCGAAGAGTGGCGCGCGCCTCTTGAATACGCACGCACGACTATTTCCGATAAACACTTAAGCGATCGCAATCTTATTCGCCTCACCAAAGGCCGCTGTACTATTCCTCACCTCGAACTGATGGTGAAGCTTCTCTATATGGACTCTAAAGAAAGACCGGTCGGCATTCCCGGCATCGATCAATTTTTTAAAGTCGTCGATCATTCAGAGTTTGCTCTTTTTGACTGGCTGGAAGCTGTAACCTATTTTTCAAACTGGCTCGAAAAAGAAAATAGAAAAACGCCTTTCTTTAAAATGCTCGGCTACCTTCAATGTTGTGAAGAATCCCCAGAGAACAAAGACATTCAAAAAAATTTCGTGGATCTAGTTGAAGAGATGATCAAAGATCACGGATACGTCGGCTAGAACTATTGTTTCATAAATGTTTCAGATCCTAGGAGTGATTGAGAGAACGAAGGAGTCGTACGCCTGTACGTCGACTGAGTGAACGATTGAGCGACGACGGAGATGGAATATTTAGGAAACAATAGAAATAAAAAAGGCCCACCGAAGTGAGCCTTTTTTATTATTATTTAATCCGCTTTCGCGTTTTGAATAATTAGTGAGTAGCAGCTGGAGCTTGAGCAGCTGGAGCAGCTTCAGCGTTAGCAGCTGGAGCAGTTTCAGTAGCAGCTGGAGCA
>Ga0208121_100090_pt1 | contig 48410 bp, 49 predicted proteins | sample LakWasMet62_LOW9_2_FD_183894 | JGI IMG/M metagenome (GOLD analysis project Ga0208121, IMG submission 183894) | Freshwater sediment methanotrophic microbial communities from Lake Washington under simulated oxygen tension - Sediment Metagenome... | ecosystem: Environmental > Aquatic > Freshwater >... | reverse complement strand
ATTACTCTTCTTTGTTGGTGCATTATTCAATGTGGTCTTTGGCAATCAAAAGCAATGATGCCTAACCCATCCATCAAGCGGGACGCCTAGCGGCGCCCCTTATGTCAAACGTTAGGGTTTACAACTACAGGAGTTTCAAATGGCAACAACAAAAAAACCACTCGGAATAACCGCCACAGCTGTTTATTATGCCTTTTGCGGCATCATTTACCTTCCACTTGGCCTTATTTTACTTTTTGCTAGCGCTCTTCCTAAAGGTGGTAGCCTCTTTGCATTAGGCGGTGCCCTACTTATGGTTCTTGGGGTGTTTATGCTAGCGTCAGTTTACGGTTTATGGTCTTTGCAAGAGTGGGGATGTAAACTTACTAAGTGGCTATCGGCAATAGCAGTGGTATTAGGCATTGTTGCCATTTTCCCAATCATGCCTAAGCAGGAATTCACTATTGCCAATACAGTTCTTCAGTTGGTGGGCATTGGAATTGCCGTGCTAATCATGCTCTATTTATCCAAACCTCATATTAAAGCACTATTTGAGACTCCGTGAATATGTACCCTAACCCATCATTCAAGCGGGACTGGCTAAAGCCAGCCCCTTAATTCAAACGTTAGGCATTATGATTTTTGCTATCGAAACTGAAGAACAAACATTGCATGTTTTCGTGAACGAAAATGTAGCGGTTGCGTATTGCGAAGGTTTAGATGTTGAGGCTGGAATTTGGAAGTTTTGGAATGCGGAAGGTTCACCATTAGAACCAGAATTTACCGTTCCAAACAAAAAGGGGCTGTTCACTGTGCAAAATGGAAAGTACCATTTGGTAAAGGCTACTGAAAACCACCATTCGAGCTTATTGGAAGCACTGGAAAACGTAGTAGCAGTTGAGGGTTTGTCACCATTAAATACAATGGTGGCTATTCGGCAATGCCTAACCCATCATTCAAGCGGGACGCCTAACGGCGCCCCTTAATTCAAACGTTAGGCTATACGGTGACTAAATATCTATTCAAAGCATGGCGTGGAGAAGAAAGGCTGTGGAAAGTCTTTTGGATACAACACTTAATTGGTACGGCTGTCATTGGACTTTTGTTTTCAGCATTAACTATTATTCTAGTAAATGCTTTTCACTATCAAATTCCAATTATAGTTTTTAAGTTTCTAGCAGTGATTTTGATAGTGCCGTATGGTATCTTGGCATTATGCTTATTATGGAAATGTGCTTTTAACGTTCATTGGAAATTCTTGGGGTATTTTTGTAGGGTATACGTTGTGTTCATTTCCATTGCATGGTCAACTAAGCTAGTCAGGCTGGTGCCATTTTGAGCCTAACCCATCCATCAAGCGGGACGCCTTGCGGCGCCCCTTATGTCAAACGTTGGGCACCGCACTTTCGAAGCGTCGATGGCAAATTGGCAATTTACTCAGGGAATTACATGCCTAAAGAGATCAATAAGCTCCTACTAGCCACATTACTTTCTTTGGTAGTCGCCATACAGCCGTGCATTGCTGTCGAAATACTTAAGCCAACTGCTGACGGTGACCTGTTAATTGAGGCAATCGAGAAGGGTGATGAGGCTCATGTTGATGAGGTTCTTTCAAAGAAAATAAACCCAAACTCGAGGGGACACAAAAATCAATTCATGAGTCCTCTCAAAATTGCTGCAAGCAAAACTAACAGGCATATCGTGGAAAGCTTGGTTAAGTATGGCGCGGATATAAAAGAAAAGGGGATCATCTGTTTTTCAATAAGCAATGCTGAAATGACCGAGTTGCTAATATCGCTCGGCGCAGATATTCATGGTGCGGCCTGCGCAGGCAACTCTCCAATGCATGCAGCCATTAATTCCGAAACCCTAAATACTGCTGAATTGCTTCTCAAACATGGCGCTGATATCAACGATCAAAACAACATGTTCAAGCGAACTCCGTTGCAGGGTGCTGCGCTTTATGGAAAAACGCAGGCGGTCAAATGGCTTATAGAGCATGGCGCCGATGTAAATCGGCCAGACTCTCAAGGGCAAACTGCAATTTTGATTGGTGCTTCTTATAAAGGTAACGCTGTAATTCTCAAGATGCTGCTTGATCATGGAGCAAGTCTGCCTCCTCAAGAAATTCCAAAAATGACTCAGGGCGCTTGCCGAGCAGGAAACCTTGATGCCTTGGAATTTTTAAGCTCTAAAGGAATTAATCCAGATTTTGATGCTTGCTATTCGGCATTGGCTTATCTCCCTACGCCCAATCAGGACGTACTGAAGTGGCTGACTGCTCGCAGCAAGATAAAAAATATCCAGGTAGGCAAGGAATCAATGCTTCATGTAGCAGTAGAAAATAACAGCATGGAAATTACCAAATTGCTTATTGTTTCAGGTGCAGACGTAAACATTAGAGGTAATTTTGGCAGACCTCCATTGGATGGGGCTATATGGCATCGGTTTAAAGAATCAATAAAGAAAGCTGACTACAAGGAAATGATTTCTCTCCTGGCTAGCCATGGTGCCGACTTGAATATCAAATATGGGCCCAACAAAAGAACTGCACTGCACGAACTTGTCGATGGTGCCGGCTGTGAGGACCCAGAAGGGGTGTGGAAAGAACAATGCAAAAACCTAGCCGAAACGGCTGGCGTTCTCATCGCATCCGGAGCAGATGTTAACGCTCGTGATGCAAGCGGAAACACCTCACTTCATCTCGCGGCGAATGCAAATAGCATTTTATTGATAAAAACACTGATCGCTCATGGTGCCGATCTAACCGCAACTAACAATATGGGGTATACGCCCCTCATGTACTCAATGACTAGAGCGAGTTGGGGCAAAACAATAAATCGCGAACTTCTTACGATCGGGGCTCTGGTTTCACTTGGAAACAACATCGGGATCAAACATGACTGGGGTAGTCTAAAAAATGTTGCAAGTAAAATATATGACTTACGGGATAAACAGCAAATTCTCACTTTGCTTGACCAGTTAGAGAAAAACCCATTGGATGCTTCTCAAGGTAACAATCTGGAAAAAGCTATCATTAAAATTATTGATGACTCACCAAAAACAGTGGAGGAAAAATTGAAATCCTGCGATTCAGAAATCGCAGTAGCCGCAGCCGATGAACTTATAAAAAACCCAGGCATGCTAAAGGAGCCATTAGAGCTATTCAGCCCAGCCTTCGTTCTATTTCTGAATGGAAAGAAGGATGACGCGGTATTCTGGTTCTATGCTGCTCAGTTACGCGTTCGATATCAGCTTGTCTTTGAGAAAGGTGACCGGGGGCAACTTCTATCAGTAATGATGATGACCATGGGGTCAGCTATTAACAATTATGCATTTCAGGATATCTCGAACCTTAATCGGATATTGGATCGCGTATTGGAATGGGACAAAAAAACACCAAATCCATTTCACGACAAAATTAGATCGAAAGAGGACGATAAGCAGCTTGAACGGGTCTATTCTGGCTTTCGCGACCTGAAAGTTAAACTTGTTGCCGAGAAAGAAGATTTAGAACAAAAAGCTAGGCTGGCGGCTCCGCAAATGCAAGCAATGAGTACCGAGTTTGTTAATCGTTGCCGCAAGTCGGCCCAACAAAGCGCTCCAAGGGACGCGCCGCAAGCGGCACGCCCCTGAGCTTGGACGTTAGAAATTGATATGTCTGATTATGAATGGTTCAAGCTCGCGGATGAATACGGCGGTATTGCCACGGGTATTATTTTTCTTACAGTGCTAATAATTATGTCTTCGTGGCACGAAAGACGAAATATTATATTTCTCACTTTTCCTTTGTGGGGCACAGCTATTTTTATGAAGCTTATCTGTGCTACAAAAAATGATGGGCTTGGGTACATTGGTTTAATTATGATTGCTGCAAGTGCTTTACCAATCTTTGAATCAAAAAACCTCTCCAATCTTTCAAAAGTTATACTAACTTTTGCATACTACGCAATTAGTTCAGTAGCTATGTTTCTTATTGGCTGGTGGCTGGCATGTCAGCACTAATTTTATGCTCATAATTTCTAACCCATCATTCAAGCGGGACTGGCTAAAGCCAGCCCCTTAACTCAAACGTTAGGCATTATGATTTTTGCTATCGAAACTGAAGAACAAACATTGCATGTTTTCGAGAACGAAAATGCAGCAGTTGGGTATTGCGAAGGTTTAGATGTTGAGGCCGCAATTTGGCTGTTTTGGAATGCGGAAGGTTCACCATTAGAGCCAGAATTTACTGTTCCAAACAAAAGGGGGCTGTTCACTGTGCAAAATGGAAAATACCATTTGGTAAAAGCTACTGAAAACCACCATTCCAGCCTACTGGAAGCACTTGAAAACGTTGTAGCAGTTGAGGGGTTGTCACCATTAAATACAGTGGCAGCTATTCGGCAATGCCTAACCCATCATTCAAGCGGGACGCCTAACGGCGCCCCTTAATTCAAACGTTAGGTCTGAGCACATGGACATTGTTTTTCTAATCGCTGTGGTTGCAGTTCCGATATTGCTGAATGTCAAAGCCACTCTTTTAGTTTTTCGAGACACTTTCTCCGAAAAACCGCAGAAAGTTGCACAGCTCATGTTTGTTTGGTTCTTGCCGTTGGTTGGCGCCATTGTTGTTTTGGCTATTCATCGCCGAGAAGAAAAGTCTTCTGGCACATATCCGACCGAGAAAGACCCAGGCGATGATTTTGGAGTTTATGGTGGCTCTCTTCGAACAATAACTGAGGTCATTGATGGTGACTAAACGACCTAACCCATCATTCAAGCGGGACGCCTAACGGCGCCCCTTAATTCAAACGTTAGGGTTTCAATGGGAACAGGCAATTTTTTACTTATTGCAGCATTGGGAATGCTGACACATCTATTTTGGATGGGATTATTTCGGCAGATCAATAAAGGTCGGTTCAACGTAATAAGAAACACCACAAAGTCATTTAGGGTAATTTCAGATTTTGGCTCTGTTAATATTGATCATGAATTTAAGAAAATAACATTAGGCGGCAAGAATCGTTATCTTAAAATCGACCTAAACCAAATTACTGGCGTTCGTTTTACTCACGATGACGAATGGGCAAGGTTTGCAGAGTGGTTTTTTGGAGTTGGGCTACTGGATGTCTTCCCTGCATTTCGCGACCGTGTGCATTGGTACACTATTAAACTAGTATTAAGTGATGGGAAAGAAATTCCTATATTTGTAGCTGGCGAATATGAGCCTCGTGAATTTCTTATGGGGTGGTATCTTGATTTAGAAGTTTCCATTTTAAACCGATTTGGAATATTGCCAGACGTAGGGGCGTATGCTCGGGAAACGTTAGATAGTGTTATGTCAGAACTCAACAAAGGTGGTAAAAATGTCCAATTGGTATAAAAACCCTAACCCATCATTCAAGCGGGACGCCTAACGGCGCCCCTTAATTCAAACGTTAGGCATATGAGCATTCCAAAACCACCTAATCGCATTGCACTCTACTCTTTCAGAGCGTTCATAATCTGCGTAGCAATCTTTTATTTTCTACATTTGTTAGGTTTAACTGGCGCATCGAAACAACAGGCAATATTTACTGGAATTTTTAGCATAGGTGCTACTTCAGTCTGGGCTGGCTATTACTACCAAATATCAAAACTCCCTATTTACAGAGGAAGATTAACACCATACAAAAAAAATCAAACATTCATTGAGCACGACAAAGACCCAAGCGACCATAAGTCCTCTGTTTTAGGCTTATATGTATTAGGTATATTTTTTGTGATTTTGGGGTTAAACGGTATATTTAATGCCTAACCAATCATTCAAGCGGGACTGGCTAAAGCCAGCCCCTTAATTCAAACGTTAGGGTTTTGCAAATGAAGTGGCTCATTATTATTCTCATCGTGGTTGGCTTGTATGGAAATCAAGTTGCAAAAAAACACAAACAAGAACAGGCCTATGATTCATCGGAAACAACAACTGAAGAATTCAGTAGCCCGACTACTGAACAACCATCAAACAATGGGCAGTTCAAATGTGATGGTAGGACGCACTGCTCAAACATGACGTCTTGCGCCGAAGCAACGTTCTTTTTACAAAACTGCCCTGGAGTAGAAATGGACGGAAACCATGATGGAGTTCCATGTGAAAAACAATGGTGTAACTAATTTCACCCTAACCCATCCATCAAGCGGGACGCCTTGCGGCGCCCCTTATGTCAAACGTTAGAAATTGATATGTCTGATTATGAATGGTTCAAGCTCGCAGATGAATACGGCGGTATTGCCGCAGGTATTATTTTTCTTACAGTGCTAATAATTATGTCTTCATGGCACGAAAGACGAAATATTATATTTCTCACTTTTCCTTTGTGGGGCACAGCTATTTTTATGAAGCTTATCTGTGCTACAAAAAATGATGGGCTTGGGTACATTGGTTTAATTATGATTGCTACAAGTGCTTTACCAATCTTTGAATCAAAAAACCTCTCCAATCTTTCAAAAGTTATACTAACTTTTGCATACTACGCAATTAGTTCAGTAGCTATGTTTCTTATTGGCTGGTGGCTAGCATGTCAGCACTAATTTTATGCTCATAATTTCTAACCCATCATTCAAGCGGGACGCCTAACGGCGCCCCTTAATTCAAACGTTAGGCCTATGACTTACCTTAACTATATTGCCAAGATAAAGAAGCCAATACCTCTGGCTATATTTGCTTTTTTTATCTCATTACTCTGGTTTAGGTACGGTCCCTCTTTACGCGCGCCTCTTGAACATCTCGGCCTTAAAGCTAGTTCTCTGCTAGTTCTATCCTTACCTGCAATTGTGCTTTTTATATTTTGCGCTTTAGTTGTAGAGATTAAGAATTCAATAGTTAATTGCATTATTTACAGCCTTTTTGTCACTTTCACTGCAATGTATTTCGCAGTTTGGTCACTTGTGATTTTTTCATGTGTCACAGTAGGCTCATGCCCTTAATGCAGCCTAACCCGTCATTCAAGCGGGACGCCTAACGGCGCCCCTTAATTCAAACGTTAGGCAAATTCCACCATGGCTCTTTACTCACAACTAGACCAACCAACGAAAGATCTGCTGAACGCCAATATCAATCGGCGTTGGGGGCAGCTATACGAATTGGAAAAAGAGTGGGGCGAGAAAGCGCTTAAATATCTCATCCTTACTAACTCTGGTGGTGCCATTGCGACTCTGAGCTTTTTAGGGGCGGCAAAGGAGTGCACTGGCATGGGTACGAAATTAGCGCTCTTTTTATTCGTTCTAGGCCTTATTTTTGCCGGAATAACTATAGCCAAAACCTTTCACCATATGTCAGGCCTCCTCAAGAGGTACAAACAAGGCGTTGAAGATTTTTACTCTGAAAAAATTACTTGGGCAGCATTATCTGAAGCGGACAAAGAGCGGGCGGTCACAGATTGCTTTGACTACATCATTCCTTACTTATCTTTCTTCTGTTTTATTGCGGGCAGTGGCATTGGTGCATATGCGCTATTCGCCTAACCCATCCATCAAGCGGGACGCCTAACGGCGCCCCTTATGTCAAACGTTAGAGCCACCTATGTTTAAGCAATCGGATGCCATTCGAGACTATGTATTTCCAATCGCGACTGCCGAGATGCGGGGTAATGACGTAGCTGTAAAGCGCGTTCTTGGTACAGCGTTCCTTATTGGAAGCCAAGGCTTTGCACTGACGGCAAAGCATGTGATCGTCGGCTCCGAGGCCGAAAGGCTGGTTGCAATATTTGCTCTTCAGTCTGGTGGCTGGTTCGGATATGAAATAACCGCCCGAGAGGTACATTCCACTGAAGATGTTGCGCTAGTTAAGCTTGATGGCGCTCCATGGAAATCGTTCTTTCGCCTTAGCAACTCAATGGAGCATGCCTCATGCAAGTATCGGCTTTGGGGTTACCCCGATGACGCCACTTTCGAGTTGGTGGCAGGCAATCAAGCTGTAGTGCGTCCCGATCTTGTATACAACGAAGGCTACGTTCGCAGGCGCTTCACCGGCGAATTGCCAGCTATACAAGGAACCTCATTTTTTGAGCTAAGCGAGGTTGCAGGCACCGGCGCTTCTGGCGCTCCGGTATGCAAAATTACTGCACCGGCTTGGGATGTAATCGGAATCTATGTTGGTGAAAAAATTAACGACAGGGCAACGTCTGTTTCCTACGCTGTCCGTGAAGAATCATTCCGTAGCTGGGTACCTGAAATATTAGGCAAGTCGGTACTTGAAGAGTCACAGAATGTCACTGTCTAGCTCTAACATGGCGCTCAAGTTCGCTCCCTGCGGTCGCTGGGACGCGCCTTCGGCGCGCCCCTTAGCTATACGTTAGGCTTATTTATGGCACTTCATGAAGCAGTGTTTCAAGCAGTAGCAGATTTAACACATGGTGCAATAAATGAAGTAGCCAAGAAATTTGGCAAATCTGAGGTACATGTTAAGCAAATTGAGAGTTATTTATTTTGGTTTATTTTTTTATCCTTTATCTCGTTCATTTGTTACATAACATTCAAGTATAGTTAAGGTCTTATGGTTAGTTTTATGCAAATTTACCGTCAGTGTTTTAACACCCAGCCTAACCCATCATTCAAGCGGGACTGGCTAAAGCCAGCCCCTTAATTCAAACGTTAGGCGTCTGTGATGACAAAAGATCACTTGCTCGGGCTTTATCAAACAAAGCTAAACCACATACAGCTCACGTATGCGAGCCTAGTGCTGTGGTCATATCCGGACACGCCACTATTCTTTGATGCGCTTCACGCAGAGCTAAAAGACATTCCCCGTTTCTTTCCAAAAGTTTCTTTGCTGATTCACGACGAAGCTGCGATGCGAATTGCTTGCGAAGAGCTTTATGATTCAGCGCACCGCTCTGCCATCAAAGAGCTGTTTCCGTTGACCAAACTTTATTGCCATCAAACCGGCCAACTCCAAGCGCTTAAGTCTCAGCCCTGGTTTCAGTTCTGGCGCATCCTGAGAAACTGCTGGTCACATGACATGACCTTCAATTTCAACCCAGATGAAAAAGAACTTCTTCCAGTTACATGGTCTGGGGTAACAATCGACCTCTCAATGAACGGTAAGCCTATAACGCACGGGCACTGCTCACGGGAGAAACTCCGCGAGTTAATTGAAACCGCTAACACCTATGTTGCCGAAAAACTCGCCTAACAAACGCTTCGAGAGGGGCGCTACAAACGCCGGCTTCGCCGCCTGTTTCCGTGCCCCTCAAGCACAACGTTGACAGTCCGCTATGCGGATTTAGCTGCCATATGACTTTAAGTGAAGTTTGCTTTTTTAGGCCAAATACTATCTAATGAAGAATCTATAATTCATCTTAAGAGTGATCTCTAGAGCGTTGCAAGAGTACCTTTTCTATTTTCTTATCAGTCTTGAATTGACTTAATGCGAATACAGCCCAAATAGCTGCCGGGATCCATCCAATAATTGTAAATTGCAGGAAAAGGCATACAACACCTGCTAGTGGGCGACCAATAGTGAAGAATGAAATAAATGGTAAAAAGATTGCGAGTATTAAGCGCATTGTTATTTTCCTTAAATGATTTAATTATTAGAGCCGGCAATAAATCTATTCATTGGCTCCTAAATTCAAAATATCAAAACATTTAATTCACGCAACTTTTGCTTACGATTAAGACTTACAAGTCATTATCATTCTTATCTTGAACATGATTGCCGAATGGCAATGCTGATTTAATACCATATTTATAGAGCGTTTCTCGAGAGATGTTTAAATCTTTAGCAACTCTGGATAGTGGTTCACCTTTATCAGTTCTAGCTTTTGCTTCTTCAAGCACCTCGTTTGTGATTTTACGTTTCCCCTTGTATTTGCCATTTGCCTTAGCAATTGCGATACCTTCTAGTTGGCGCTCACGAATAAGTTCACGTTCAAACTCGGCAAATGCAGCCAGCATGGTGAGTTGTAGTTTGGCCATGTGGTCTTTTGTGTCCGGAGAGAATACCAGGTTGTTTTTGTTGAAACTGACTGTTGCCCCTTTTGCGAGAATCTGTTCAACCAGATTGAGTAAATCTTTTGCATTACGTGCTAATCGATCAATTGAATGTACATGCAATGTGTCACCTTGCCTGATATAGGAAAGGCATTCCTGAAGTATGGGGCGCTGCGTGTCCTTACCGGACAATTTTTCAGTGAATGTCTTGTTAAGACTGATTCCATCTAGTTGCCTGATGGTGTTCTGATCGATACTGGATACCCTGATATAGCCTACATGCTGTCCTGTCATGATTTTTATATTCCTTAATAGTTAACTGCTTATTAAGATCTATAGCATGCATTTACATCCTGTCAAATTTAACCATTTCAACTTCATCTGACAATGAATCAGGATATTTTCAGATGTCAATTAAGGTAGACTCGAACTGACAATAATTAATCAGTCGTTATTTAAAAGTCCTGACAAGACATTGTGATTTGGTGACTTGATATGGCGTCAGCGAACTGGACGTAGTAAGAGATTAAAAAATCAATCTGGCAGATAAGTCCGCATAGCAGACAATCAATCTTGCAGTTGTGGTGCAGCCTTGGCGTAAAGAACACCGTTAATCATTGGCAATCCCTTCTACGTAAATACGAAGGTGGAATCACTTCAATAAAAATCACAAATAATCTTCTGATTGCCAGAAGCGTCAATTAATGTCGCACCGATGAAGTAAGAGATATTGATCTTTAATGCAGAAGAAAACTTCCGCTAGGATCTGTGCATCCCAAAGTGCGCCGTGGTTCTTGTTTTGTGAGAGATCGATACTATAGGCTAGGCATAAGGCTTCTAGAGAGTTTCTTTTATTTGGTCGGATAGCCTTCGCAAGAACAAGACTATCAATTATCACGCAGGACATCTCATATATTGATGGTCTATTAGCACGTTGCAGTTCCGCATCAAGAAAGGACAGATCGAATGGTGCGTTGTGAATAACTAGTACAGCGCCAGTAATAAACTGCACGATTTCATCGGCAACATCTTCAAACTTAGGCTTATCACTCAAGAAATCAAGCGTCAGGCCGTGTACACTCTGCGCTGCAGGATCAATATCACGCTGGGGATTCAGATAGTGATGCAATACTCGTCCGCTGGGATTTGAGCCAGCATATTCAATCATCGCTATTTCTACTATTCGATGACCATCTTTTGACATAAGCCCCGTGGTCTCTGTATCTAAAAACAGCAGTCTTGGTGACTCCAATATTGATTTATCTAAGGTGCTACAGCAGAAATTTTCCATATATGCGTTCTGAAAGATGAATGCCATCATCTTAATTCTTCAAAGCGACACAATAAGTCGCATTGATAATATGCATAATAACTAATGTCGCAGACGATCATTGAACAGCACCTAAACACTTAAAAGGCCAGCTGCGACTTATTCTGTCACTAAAGTATGCAAAATTAGCGTTGCTTAATTTTATTGATCAACCACATCATGCGTATCCAATTCATAGAAACTGACACAAATCACTCTGACGCAACCCATCTAGAATCACTAAAAGAAATCTTCGATGCCTGTGTTAGTGAGTATGGATCAGAGAAATTAGATTGGCTGCATGCGCAAACCATAGACTACAGCTGCGAAGTATTTATTAGTCCTGTCAGATCATCTGAGGTGAGGATTGGTTTCATGTGTGATGCAAACGACACTGTAAATACCAGCAACACGATCCATTGGGTCAATATTACGGTACTTGATACTGCGATGCTTGATGCATTAACCCAAGCGCTACTCATCACTATCGGCATGGGCTCCATACAATCAGTCACAGGGAGTTTTAGCGTTGATTGGGCTGATGTTAGAGCTGTGCTAAGTCATGGCACAATCGCATATTGCATCCCAGTTGATTGGCATGCGGCCCAGCAACCTATTGAGCAGCTTCATGGATTGATGCATGAGTTGAGGCAGCCAGTGGAAATCACTGCTTGCGCTATGCTGCTTAACCAAGGATTAAGAATTAATGATACCTATCAAAAGGTACAGAGTTTAACTGCTGCCAACATCATTCCAGAAGGTTGTTTAACCATCACCAATATAACGAATACAAGGCTTATACCTCAGACAAATCTATTGATGCTTGTCTGCAAGTGTCTATAAAACACATATTTCCAGTTCGATTAATACTACTTGTTGCGGAAATTAATAGCACCAAATCTCAGAACAATATCTTCTCGGTAAGCATCAAGCGCCGATTTTGATTTGTTGATTAACGTGTCGTAATCATTCATCAAAGCATTAAGTATTTTGAGGTTACTTGTTGCCTTACTTAGTGTTGAGCTAACGATCTCTTTTTTGAGAAAGACTTGTGATTCAACCAGTAGACGATGGCTTGTCAGATGCGACATCACCGCCGTATGAAAATCATTGAGTTCATACGTGTCTTTAATATCGTTGGTTTTTAGCGTGAATGCCAAAGAATGCTCACCAAGCAGATTCTCATGGTCAGTTTTGGGTGCGTAGTTAGTGATCAGGGTTAGTTTGTCATACCCGTCAAATAAGCTATTTACCAGCTCGCTCATTAACTTGTGGTTTTTATGAGTCGCTTTATTCAGCACTTCTGCATGGATATCTATCATATGCACATCATCAGCCTTGAATAGCTTTTTCACGTTGATATGAAAGTCATGTGAATATAACAGCAGACTGCTACTCATTAGCTACTCCATGAGGTACATGACCTGTCGCAACATGCTCTCTCGCGGAGTCACAATGTGTCTTTTGATCGTCAAAGAAGATATCTGCACCGAATGCTTTTAAGAATGCACCTTTATCCATTCCGCCCAAAAACAGCGCCTCATCAATACGAATATTCCACGCACGTAGAGTACGAATTACGCGCTCATGCGCAGGCGCAGCACGTGCAGTGATGAGCGCAGTACGTATTGGAGATTGCTCGGATGGATACTCGGCCTGGATTGCATGCAATGCTGCAAGAAACCCCTTGAAGGGACCGCCCATCAAAGGAGTGTTGGCAGCGGCTGTTTCATTAGCGCTAAAGGCTTTCAAACCCTGCTGTTTGTATATACGTTCTGATTCATCAGAAAATAGCACTGCATCACCATCAAAAGCAATACGCAATTGCTCTGACGTATTTAACTCAGCATTCGATGGCAAAATAGTTGCTGCGGCATGCCCTGCTGCAAGTGCTTGCTGCACATCTTCCGGATTAGATGACAAAAACAAATCAGCACCAAAGGCTGGAATATATTTGTGCGTACTTTCACCGCGAGTGAAGCTGGCGCGCGTGATGTTCAGCTTGTGATGCTTGATGGAGTTAAATACTCGTAAGCCTGTATCAGCACTGTTACGCGATAATAGAATGACTTCAACTCTTGGGTTTTCTAGGTTACCGCCATTCAGTGCCAGTAGCTTTTTCACTAAAGGGAAGGCTGCGCCTGGTTGCAACGGCGTATTTTCATTTTCAATTTGATACGCACAATAAGCATCAACACCATCGCGCTCAAATACTGCATGACTCTCATTGAGATCGAACAACGCGCGCGATGAAATCGCCACTACTAATTTTTCATCAAAATTAACGGCCATTTAATTTAAACATTTTTAAATTTATTAGATTGGTGTAACTACACCCCCACCTACTAATGCCCCAGGACATGTCCTCGACTAGGGCTTTTGCTACAAGAACCGCCTGCGCTAGCTGTTAATCCGCAGTAAATACATTTTTTAGCTCCAGCATCTACCTGATGATACTTGTGGGGGCTCTTAGAGCAAGAACCGCCCGCACCAGCTGTTAAACCACAATAAATACATTTACCTGGAATTTCTACCACATGCGTTTTAATTGGACTCTTAGAGCAAGCTCCACCTGCGCTTGTAGTTAAGCCACAATATTTACATTTTGCCATGTTGATATCCCTTTATTGTTAATTACATTGCATTAAGTACTTTAATCCCGTGATGCGACAGAGTGCGGCGCACCTTAACTAGCCTGAAAATTTCATGACGCAATTGAATCGCTAGTGGTACGAACTTCAGTTTCTATCCAAGCATCAAAACCAAGTTCGGTGTAATAGCGTTCATAGAGAGCAAAGGCTCTATACTCAACGGCTCGCTGAAATGCTTGAACTCGAGGTAAATCCCAAACTTTTCCTTTGCCTTTATCACCTGAACATTTTTGCCAATAAGCTATTTGTTCTGACTCTATGTCTATCGCACTTTGCACAAGAACATCTCTGCTATCTATTCTGTTCAATATTTTTTCGGCAGGAGAGTCGTCACCATCGCTACGGTTGTCACTACTATCCCAAACTCGTACATTCCCAATGCTATTTCCTACGCGCCAATGTCCATCACCTTCTGCAAGGTGATCAATTATTCTATCTTGATTTTTGTCAGACTTACCGTTGTTGAACCAATAGCTACTTGGACAAATATGGTCATAATCGTATGGCGTTTCTTCATCACGCCCAGCCATTGGGTCGCCGCTAAAGGTGCTAACAAGATTGCGTTGCAACCAAAGCAAAATTGGATGTACGTAACGACCATGCCCCCACCAACAGTTATATAGCTTAATTTTACGTTTTTCTTCAGAGCTGGTTTCTTTTGGAATTTCAAAACGTCGCCCGCCACGTAGCTTTGCATCTTCCGCTGAAAAAGCAATGTGCTTGATTGCATCTGGCGTATTGATGCAAATAGCTCGCTCTTCTTTTTCTACTAATTTTTCATAGATAATTTTGTCAGGGAAAACCTTTGGACTTTCATTTTTGGCCAGCAGATCGAAAGCTAACCTGCTCGCATCTTTAGCATCTAAAACAAATACGCGCCAATACAGCACAAAGCGAATGACTCTCGCTCTGTTGTCTTTGCAAATATTTTCAATATCATCGGGATGATGCAACTGAACTTGTCTTATCCAGCGCAATAGCACTTGCACTAACGGTCTATGTAATAGTGGAAACGCATATTTTGGCAAACCAATGTCATTATCTTTTCGGTATTCAAGCAAGTCAGAAAGTGCTTTGAATGCATCAATTAGTGGGCCACACTCATTAGTGTCAACTGTAATTAAGGGCTTTAATCGTCCTTCCAAGAAGTCCTCGCCTCTTTTTAAGAGTGAGTGAAAATCTCTTTTACTTGGACTTTCCCAGTCGGTAATTCTTCTCTTATCACTATAAGGCAGTGAATCATTAAACTCTGCTGCGGCTATTCTTACCGCACTCATCACTAAATTTGTTGCACTAAGTAAACTTGCTGTATTGTGTTTTTCATGAAGTTTTTCTACCAGGGTATAAGCCTCTGGCAAGCGATACTTAATTAGTGAGTAAACGTAATCAGCATCCGTTAATGCAGTACCTCCAGTGCCAATGCGCTTGAATAACACTGCGAGTGGAGGTGCAATATCACCTTGAGATTGGCCGTCTTCAATAACCCCATCACTCTCAAACATTTCACTACCAACTTTGATAATCGGGATTTGCAGGCTAAACAAACGCTCAATGCTTTGATAAAAGCTGCGAACCCGCGCTTCAATTTCACTGTTTATATCATTTTTAATCTTCTCTAAAACAGTCGTTGTGCAAATATCTTTATCTTTATATTTTTTCCATAAAGTAATCAACTCAGCCAAATCTATAGGAAAGACGCTACCCCAAGGCTTTGAATTTCTAAAAACTTCTTTATTTTCCTTACCCTTGTCATTTTGGTATACATTATCGTGAGTTCTGCGAGCCTTATTTCTGTCTCCTAAAGACAGTCTGCTAGATGGTGATGATCTCTGAAATCCAAAAGGATGATTCTCTGTTGTTACTCGCAGACGATATAAATGCTCGTCTTGCGGTTTGTCACCAAAATCAACCCAAACTTTTTTATCTATTGAAACTCCCCACGGAATTAACATAGATAAAGTGCGTTGCTGACCATCGAGTAAACTTAAACCACCACCTTTGGGAACATCAACCAATTCATGCCCGCCAACCTTTCTAACTTTTTCATCTTTGCGTAAGGTCTGCGCCATTAAGCTACCCACAGGCATACCACGTAACAACGTGTCCCATAAATCAATAATTTGATGCGGTTTCCAGACTGAGCCACGTTGAATCATGGGCAGAGCAATAAACACTTCATCATTAACCCCACCAGCCCAATCTAGCCATTCAAATAAATTTACAACACGAATACTGTTGCCTTCTTTGAAAAAGCCATCATTACTATCTGACATTCCGATATTTCCTCTGTGAAAACTATGAATACAGTTTGTTCGCATCTGCTAATGCTGTTGCAATGCTTTGCCGCAGTTCAAATGGCGCAATAACCTCCAATCCAGCTCCTTGTCCCATCAACCACCAATGCAGTTGCCAGGTGTCATTAACGGTTGCTGTGATCCGCACCCAACCATCAGTTTCTGGTTCTGCTTTTTGGTCTGCAGAAAGTGGCGTTTCAACAAGATAATTGGCTATCCATTGCTTGCAGCGCAATTCAAGCCGTATAGGAACACCCTGATTCGCAAACTCGGCTAGGCCGCCTTCAATAGACTTATCAAGGTTAAAGCCTTCTGGCACTTTAACGGATTCATGCAAAATCTCTACTTTGCTGAAACGATGCAATGCGTACAACTGCACTTCAGTGTAATCCCACGCACTGGCAACAAGGTAAGACACTGCTCCGCGCATAATGAGACCAAGTGGATGCATGACATACTCTTTTGGCTCACTATTGCCGATGGGCTGGTAGTATGACTTAATCTGCTTGCTTACCAGCAATGCCTGATAAATGTCAGCTTGTACTTCCTGGTTAATTGAAGGTGGAAGCATCGGTTGTGCTGGAGGGACAACACGCACTTTCTTAAGCCAATCTTTTGTATGGTTACGGTTAATTGTTTCTACTTTATCCAGCTTTGCTTGTGCCAGGCTAAACACGCCTTGTAAGCCACCAAGCATTGTGGCGGGTAATAGCTGTTTTATGTGGGTTTCTACCAGGCGCATTGCAAGCGCTTCAGACACACTCATGCCTGGAATGTTGAGATTGGCACCTTTTCTCCAGCGCCAGCCGTAATCGCGCGGATTTTTATCATTAACTTCAATATCAAAAATCTCACTTAACTCCTGCAGGTCACGCTGAACGGTACGTACAGATACAGCATAGCCTAGCGCATTGAGTTTGGCTGTGATCTCACTGGCTTTATCCCATCGGCCATCTGTCTGTTTGTCGTAACGGCTAACGGTGAGCATACGCATCATTTCCCATTGGCGCAGCAGGGTAGATTTTTTGTCATTTTTTGGCATATTTACCTTATCAATTACTGTCTTTTAGTCAGAGCCGTCAGCAGGCGAGCCAACTTTAACCAGTTCATGCTCATAGACTGTCATGAAGTTCCAGACACACTCCAGTCGTTGGGATGGTTGTCCAATTGGGTCATCAACCTTTATGCCATTATCCAGCTCAAAATATAAGCGACGAGAATTTATACAAATAGGATTAGCGCCTCCCCAAATGATATCTTGCGCAACCTGATCGACTCTTTTCACATCATTGTCAGTCACAATACCAGCACTCACTTTCACCATACCTGTTGATCGTTTTGATCCTAATTTATTTGCCGGTACAGTAAATTCATATTTTGATAAACAATCATCATCTCAAAGCATCTTCCAAAAGAAGTCATGCATCCATTTCAACGGAGTCTGTGCTGCTTAAGTTATTTGTATGGCTGAAAGCCCTCAAAAAACCATACCAGACGCACCATGGCTAGCGTATCCAAAGTGCAATATTCGCGCAGACCTTCAGTTAATGCTTGCTTGCGACTGTCAGGTGTATCAGGATGTACTATCTCACGATAGGCCTCTTGTGCCTCACCGCCATTTCCGACGTTAAGTTGCGTATAGTCTAAATCCGGTGCAATCGTTGGCAACACTGCCTTGATTGACCATGATCCCTTCATATCTGGGTGATAGTAATTGGCACGTGCGATGGGAAGCAGATCAACAACACGATGGTTAATGGCAAGTAGTGCCGTAGCCAAATCAGGAAATAATTTAGCCAATTCAGCGATGCGGCTTTTCTCAAAGGATTGGTAGTAGACGAATACTGGGCCATCATTACCCAAAGCGGCAATCATTGACTCAGCGCAAGCACGACGTGGATCTTCACCTGAAACGCTGAGAAACATTTCATGCTGCAATTGACCTTGTGCTGTTTCAATGTGGCATGACCACTGAAACGGTACTTGGGTGCGATAGGGGTTTGTTTTGGCCCAACGAGGCACCGCCAAAGTGATGGTCTCGAAATCCAGGTAGTAGCGCGGATAAGGCAAATCTTTCAGCACCTGGGTAGCTTGTGGTAAAAGCTCGACGACACCGGTTTGGCTTACGCGTTGTATCCATTTCTGCATACCATTCAGGTACTCTGCTGGCACCTGAAGTGCATCATCTATACCTTGGCTACGCAGTTCATCTTTAACAGAGGTCTGCATGCGATACATGATATCCAGTGGGAACTCAGGTTTTTGCTCAATAGCTTTATCACGTGAACAATAAGCCATGAACGGGCATTCAAACGGGTCATTACATTGATTGCCGATCTCGATAGATGGCTCTTCACCCGATAAAGTATTTCGTGCTTCATTAACCCAATTTGGGACTAATTCAAGTAGGGGGGCGACAGTTTCATCTAGCTTTTCATGATGGAATAGCCCTTGATAATCACCATTACCCTGATACTCAAAATTAGTATCTATATGTGCCAGCTCAACGGAGTCTAAAGTAATGTTGTTCTGCTTGAGTACCCATGCCTGTATTGCGCAGTCATCAATGTGGTAGGGCTTTACGCTGGCACTGGACTTGACTTCAACCATGCGGTAGCCGTTGCGTGCGGGTATCAGTAGGTCAGATCTGACCAGCAGGCCATCATGCTGAAATGTCGCCTCAAATATCGGCAGGTCAGGGTATGCAGTAACGGCCTCTTTCGTAGACTTAATCGCGGCGGTTAGATTGTCATTATCCTGAATCAGGATGCCATTCGGGAAAAGCCCTTGGGCCACCTCGCCAACTTCATAACCGACTTTAAAACTGCGCTCAGTTGGTGCGGAAATTTCCGATAATTCCGGATGGTGAACTTGTAGCCATAAACGCTTAGGACACTGACGCCAAGCGGCGATGCGTGATTTGGAAAGTCCGTAACCAGCCATGATGCATTCTCGTTATTTTTGATTGAATAGCATCATAGCAAAGTAATGCGTCAAAATATGACGCACATGACAGATGTTAGGCCAAAAACATTGATTACGCTATTTTAGTTTGATTGGGCCACGCTGTTTTGTAGGTAAGTTTGAGCACATAATATGTGCGTCCGCTTTGTCCGGCTAAAGGGACTTCAGATTAATTATGACTGGAAGTTTTTCCGATCTTATTCACCAAGTTCATGTGTATATCAGCAGTTAATATCATTTCATTAATTCCAATAAATATTTTGATGCAGAACCGCTTGATGCCAAATGCTGCTTTGCCCAAGAGATTCGTTCTGATGACTCTAATAAGCTAGGGGTATCTATCAAAAATCTTGCTACTGTAGCAATATGCACTGTGGGACATGTGTAAATTATCTTTCTTTTAGCATTGATGCTTAGGTTGTTTTGAATTAAGGTAAGTTTTAATACTTCTGGATTCCATTTCCATAGATATTCAGCAGGAAGTGACAAAAGCCTGTCGTTATCCAGCTGTTCTAGCAAATTAGGTGCAATCGCTGGACCAAGTTTAGAGATTATGTTGTCCCAATTTAATATTTCAGATCTAGAGCATTTCACTAATCTCTGAAACAACTGTTCTTTGTACTCAGGGGGCAGCGTTTCAGATACAGATGAGAGGTATTGCCAATCACTCTCGTTAATAGCATCTAATGCCTTTCTTACGTTCATTTGTTTGAGCATCCAGATTCTGAGTGGAGAATGTATGCAGATAATAAAAGCCAGAAATTCTTTATTTATATGAATTTCATAGGCTAAATATGAAACCCATAACCTAAGCGCAGCCCCATTGCCTGCATTGTTGAGTCGTTGAAGTGTTTCAGCCTCTGCCCATTTGCAACCTATAACTGTTTGCCACCAGGATTCTTCTGCTTTCCAATTTCCAAGAGCAGCTTTACTTAACATGCTTAACTTAAAATGTTGTGTGGTGTTTAACCTCGGTTCATCCCAATCTTTTACCAATTGATCAGTTATTGCGAAGAATTCTTTCCATTCATTAGGTAATAGCTGACAATTTTTATCAGGCCATAAATCAGTTAGCCATGTTGGCACAAAATCAGGAAAAACCTCTGCCCATCCTGGAAATAGCCAATGAGGTGGAATTCTTATTGAGATATTAGGAATCAAACTCCAAGACCAGCAAGCGTTTATCCAAGCCAACTTTTCAAACTCGGAATCTATTGGGCGTGATAATGGGGCTGGCAGATCCCAACTGTGTATGTCTTCTTCGTAAAAAAGCTCTAGACGACTAACAACTTTCTTTGCCAGGTTGGTAAAAATTAAATCTGGATTAATAAGTTCATTGGATGCAATGCGTTTACCTATGGCAATAAATAAGGCTTCTGAAACTCCAATTTCTTCTACCGAATCTGATGCTACTTGAGCTAGGTTGTTAGCGACTAATGTTAGGGTGTCCATTGATGCGGAATTTAGTACTGCATCTATTAACGGTCTGCGTTGATTGTCAAAGCAGGCCCATGCCCAAGACAGATCGCCACTGATCATATTTTTCATCAGCAAATCTTTGACCATAAGATTTGCTAGAGTTTTGCTCTTTAAATCGAAACTTCCAGACGTTACTTCTTTAATTATGCCGCTAGAAACCAGCGCTTCTGCATTACATAATGATTGTTTTATTTTGAATAGATTGAGGGCTTCATTTCTTTCACTTAATGTTTTACCGTGTGCTATTTTGACCAGGTCATCTTGATCTTGTTTTGTTACGTCGGCCGGTGAAAGAACATTCCATTCTTCTAATGTTAAACCCCCATCCCATGAAACTTCTGTATTGCTCCAGCGGGAGTCAGCTATTTTTTTTATGGCATATATTTTTGTCTGCTTTTCATCTTTGAAAATAGCTTGAGCCAGTTTTTTTCCAGCCTCACGATCGCCTGGGTGTGGAAGTTTTCTATACCCTATGTTGTGAGCCATATTGCATAGAAGCATAATATCTCTAACTTCTTTGAACCAGACTGAGTTAGCATCAAAATTTTCAATCCATGTATTTACTTCATCGACGCTAAAGAGAGTATCAACTTCTTTGCTTCTTAATCGTGCGTCCACCCAACTCAGTAAGTTGTGCTTCCAGTCAGGTAGTGGGGTCCATATCCAGCGCTTGATATCTGCATATTGTCCAGATTTACCTAGTTGTTGTAAGCGTTTTTGAGCTCTATTTGATGTCACACTCTCCCACGAAAAATCTTCTAACAGGCTTGTCTCTTGCCGGATAGCTAACATATGAGGTGCAATAATCAGGGTGCCGAAGCCATCAGGACGCTCTGATAGTGCAGACAAGTCACTCTCCTCACCATCGTAACGAACCGAAATGATAAGTGGCTTGTATTCTTTTAATTTTTCACCTGCATCTTGCAGCTTATCAACAAATATAACGTTGAATCGTGCTGTCGCGTCCAGGTGTTTTGAAAATAAATTTCTCTGCAACTCATCATTAATATGTAGCCATGAAATTTTATACGGTAACCGGAATGAAGATGAGCTTTTTAGCCATTCACTAAGATGCAATTCATTTTCCCAATCTTTTCCGCGGTTGATTTGAGAGGGATCAAGATTAAAGTTGCCTAGCTCAAATGGAGTCTCGCGCTTCAAGTCCAAATGCGGCAACTCAGGAAAATCATCAAAAACGAATGAGTGATCATTTGTTTTTTGAAGCAGCCCTAGTTCAGCTAAAGATATTTCCAGAAAATCAGACAAAGCTTGAGCCTTATCAGGATTGTTAATCCACCATGTAATTTTCCCCTTATCCAATTCCCCAATCTTCGTACCCAGAGAGCGAGGTTTGATATTCCAATTAATCTGCTGGTTGTGATTTATTAGCGCACGCGCTACGGCATCTAATGAACCTATTTCTGCTAATTTCCTACTGGATTTTATTGGTGTACTCATGAATTTTTCTTAAATTAAATTTTCACGTTAAGTATCTATCAACTGTAGCGCAATTGAAAACAAAATGCATTAAATATGCATCAATGCAACATTGATGCACAACAATTGCACGTAAAAATTTTGAGCGTAAAGTTCCATTCACCAGCAAGCAGTATTGCTTCTGAGATTGCCTAGAACTAAACCCTAGCTACGCAATAATATAAATGGGAAATTTAAGGAAATAAATCATGTTTAACTTTTTAGAAAATGCACCCAGCACTACAGGACGTTCTTCAGGCGGTGGCCGTGGCAATAATCCACCATCAAAAAAATAATATTTTGAATTAGGACTTGGACTGTCGCATGGTTGCATTTTCCATATTGCTTTAAATGCGGCAGTCCAAACTAACCAAGATTAGTAAAAATCACTCTCGGGATTTGAAATATAAATACCATCAACACGGAAAAATTATCAATGTTTAAATTACTCATCAGCATTACTCTTGCTTCATCTTTGCTTACTCTTAGTGCTTGTGAAGCAAATGGCCCGAAATACAGAAATGTTAGATCCTTTAGTGAAGGTTTGGCACCGGTGCAATCCACTAACGGGAAGTGGGGATATATTAATGAACACCAGCAATTCGTAATCCAACCAAAGTTTGAAGATGCCAAGGAGTTCCAAGGTGGAAAAGCGCCCGCCAGAATGAATGGCAAGTGGGGCTTTATTAATAAGCGTGGTGAGTGGTTATGAAAACATTTAACTTAGCAATCGCAACCCACATTATTTCGGATAATTAATATGAAATATTGCTCATCAAAAGATATCAATGATCATATAAAAAAACTATTGAAACAAGGGTGGTCGTTTAAATGTGGCGGCAAGCATGGAAGACTATTGCCGCCGAATGGGAAGACTCCCATTACTGTATCCAGATCTCCCAGTGATCGGTACGCATTCCTTAATTTTAAGCGAGATGTAAAACATCTGACTGGCCATAAAGACTTCATTTATTAAAAATAGACATCACAAAAGGAAAGAATAATGAACAAGAAATCAAACTGCAACAGCCCTAAAAGTAAGGGGTTTAATGATGGAAAGTAAAAAAATTGAAGGCATTGTTGATCGCTACGGGCCTTCCTTGGTAGGGCATGGCGACCACGAATTTAGCGTTCTACTCATAGGAAGTAATGAAATATATTCATTTCCAAGCGTAAGAAGAGCGTACTCACCTGAAATTGGACGGCCTTCAAATTCTTCATCTACATTAGTAGAGCTTATGGCGCCAGGGGATCATATTTCATTTGAGATGAGGGGACATAGGGTTGGGCCGGAAACGCTAAGAAACTGGACGCTGGAGCATCGTTTGATTGGCCGGGAAATTGATATCACACCTATTGAGCTAATCTTGGATGCTCCAGTTGAAGTCTTGACCTGAAATCCAGTATTACCATTAGTTGAGGCCATGGATTTTTATTAAAACTTGGATACTGAATCGCCCCAATTTTTGAGGAGAGCGTTTTGTTTAAGTTAATCAGAACAGAAATAATCTCTATTGTGGGCGATTCTTTTGACCGTAATATTCATTCATCTAATAATAAACCTTGTCCCCTTTAAGCCTGATAAAACTTAATATATAGCTAAACTTGCGCGAAATAATTTTCATGTTAGCTTATAGATTTAAATAAAAGGAAACCAACGTGGAAAAACCTTTAATTGTCGGGATGCTAATTATTATTTTATTTTTAGTACTCACTCCCTGTTTTATTTGGATCAATAACCGCTTTAACAACTATGAAGAGTTTGATGAGCTGGAAGAGGGGGCGCTTGTAAAACTGGAAATGAAAAAGCGACTGCTTCAAGAGTTACAGCGCTGGATAAAAGATAACAACCTGGATGCAAAGCAGATTCAAGAGAAACTGATGGTAAGCCCTCAGAGATCAGCAGATATCATCTACCAGAGAATCGATAAATTCACGGTTGATTCGCTGACCAACCTTGTTCTGAGAACAGGTAAGACCGTGACAGTATCAATACATGATAAATAATGAATGTGGCGCATCTCGGCATAACTGCAATGACACCAAAAAAATTTACAGTGATTGAGGGCGGTCGTGACGATATCGAACGCGATCTAGTCAGGGCATTATTCGGGGTTGACAGTGCTGAAATTGTAAGACTATCAGCGCAACTCAACGCCATCGCAGGCAAACCCCGTCTAAAATTAAAGCTTGTCAAAAACCTAGAAAACGCCAAGTTAACAGACAACGCTTCCAAAACAGACAGCTAAATTTGACAGAATGACTTTTTATGAGAAAGTAAATTCATCGTTTACTTTTTTATGGAAAACACAATGACAGCCAATCTAGTCATGATGGATCACGCATCCAAAGATCAACGCAGTGTGCCAGCAATGTTGCGCGGCACCGGTGATAACAGGGAGCAATCTTGGCAATCTTTTGAGGATGCACATCCGAATATCTCTCAAGAAGAATTAATGGAAAAATTCAGGTGCGAAGCGCGCTATGGACGTATTCCTATCAAATGCAGATTACTTGGTATTTCGCCCTGGAAATACATCGCAGCATTGATTGCCTTTGCCATTATCGTGGCTTAACCGGCAAACATTAGAGCATATCGCGCAGATTCACATTCAACGCTTTGGCAAAACTTTCCATATTGTCGATAGAGACATTGCGCTCACCGCGCTCTACCGAACCGACATAAGTTCTATGCACATTGGCCATTTCGGCAAACAGCTCCTGGGACAGGCCGCGCTCAAGCCTGAGCCTTCGCAGGTTGGATGCGAATATCAGTCGTGCCGAGCTTTCGTTTGATGCAGTAATCATTAAAACGAAGCATCGCGCAGATGATGACTTTACGACTACAGACTTTAAGTAGCATAATCGTGTTTTTAGCATTCATCGCCATTTGATAATTATAGGCAAGACAAAAGATGAATGTGGCCGCTAAGGCGCTTCAGCGTTAGTCATATGCTAAAAAATGATAAAAAATTGCGTGAATCGTACTTCATGCTAGATTGAATTTAAATAAACAAGAACAAGGGCATTTCTGCAATGCATAAAATCAATTTAACCACGACGGCTGGCAAGTTGTTCTGGGGGTCGCTCCTGAGTTACTGCATCGCTTTCAGTGGTTTCTATTTCCTGACCCAATACACACAAAACCGCATTGCGCTTGAGGAAGAAAGCGGTGTATTTGCGTCATTCAAAGAAGCTAGCTGCCATCATGAGAAATATTGCAGTGAATTCACACTGACCAATGAGTTTGACCCAGTACAGAAAAAACTCATCACTAGACTCAACATGCCCCACAAGCAAATCAAATCTATAGATCAGGTAAGGCTGCAGCAGGACTACACCGCATTACTGGAATCACTCCCCTGGTATGTCAAAAGACAATTTGGCAACACCATCGAAATCAGACCAGTCTCGATCGAAGCGAACAAGAAAAACTGACCATGCATAAATTCTCAGCGAAGAGCTTTTTTTACTTACCCCTGATGGCATTGGTCATCGGGATTCTGCCGGTACTGATCTTGCCGCCTGGTCAACTCTTCAGTTATCCCGGTGTTTCCGGTAAACATATGGCAGAGCTATCGGCCAGCATATTCCCATTTCAGTTTAACGCACATACCTTGCGCTGGATTCAATTCGCATTGGCACTACCGGCTGTATGGATGCTGTGGGCATTAGCCACTGGCAAAAAAGCCTATCACGGTCTTTATGCCCTATTTATTACAATAGGCTTCCTGCTTAAAGCACAAGACCTTGATGGACTCAGTTACGCACTGCTTATAGTCATGGCTGTAATGGCCGCCATCAATATCATGGCTTACCTGTATGCTACCGGTGATACCTTTGATGACTGGATAGCTTATTATTTCGCTAAATCTCGTGCTAAACAGCTCGCCGGGGGCAGTGCGAATGCCACCGGTGCGTATTCTAATGGAATTATGTTCCCAACACGCAAGGCTACTCGTACTTTTGCAGATGTTGCGGGCATGAATGAACTCAAATCTAAACTTGCTAAAGCTGGTAATGAAATCATTAATAATCAAGGTGCGCGTAACGGTATCTTGTTAACTGGCGAGCCTGGAAATGGCAAGACCTCTATGGCAGAAGCATTAGCCGGCGAATTGAAGTTACCAATCATTGATGTTGCTTTTGGAAACTTTGTCAGCATGTGGGTTGGTGAGACTACGCAAAAAGTGATGCAGGTCTTTGATGATGCTGAACGTCAGGCGCCTTGCCTCTTATTCATAGATGAAATTGAGGCAGTACTCGTTGACCGCTCCAAAACCAAGGGTTCTGACCAGGAAGCACCTAAAACAGTTGCTGCAATGCTGAAGCGCCTTGAGGATATCCGTCGTAAAAAAGTGGTTGTAGTGGCCGCTACAAACTATCTTAGCCAGCTCGATCCGGCATCGATCCGTGAAGGCCGTTTCGATTACAAAATTGAAGTATTACCACCAGATTACGAAGCCAGAAAATTCCTTTTAGAAAACGTTCTTAAGCCAGTTGCCCAGCTGATAGACACCAATGGTTTGGATCGCGCTGCAAAACGCTGGGAAGGCTTCTCAGTTTCACGTATTCGCGCTATTGCAGCCGAGGTATTGGATCAATTCAATGAGAGAAAAATATCCAAGATCGGGTTTGACGAACTGGCACAAGCACTACGCGCTTTGAATGCCACCCAAGGCGATCGCATCCCTGAGAATGCTCTCGGTATTGAAGAACTTGTGCTTGAGCCTGAGATGCGCACACGCCTGCGCAAATTGGCCAACCGCATGGTTAATATCGATGAGATTGAAGCCATGGGTGGCAGCGTCCCTGCAGGTGTGCTGTTTCATGGTCCTGCGGGGACTGGCAAGACCATTGCTGCGATGGCATTGGCTAAAGAGTCCCGGTGGGCATTCCTGAAAACCAGTGGCCATGATTTATTGCATAGCCCAGCAAAAATCGATGACATGATGCGGCAAGCCAAGGACATCCGTCCATGCATCATCTTCATTGATGAAGCAGATGATGTACTGGCAGATCGCAGGAGCTCTGCCATCTCAAAAGATGTCACCAACAAACTGCTCACCATCATGGATGGTGCAGGTGGCAGAACCAAAGACATTCTGTTTATTGCTGCCACCAATGCCCCGGACTTGATTGATGAAGCCATGCTGCGTGGTGGTCGCTTCACTGAGAAAGTCGCATTCGATGTACCGGGAGACGAGGCATTACATACCTATGTCAGCAAATGGATCGCCAATACAAAAGCACCATTGGCAGATGACTTCACAGTCCATGCCGCAGTCAATGTATTGAGTGGGCAATCACTGGCCAATGTCGGCGAGATTCTGCAGTCCGCAGTGAATGAGGCCATTTCCACGGGCGTATCCAAAGACTTCAAAGTTGGCCTCAACCATCTGGATGCCGCCATCACACTCATTAAAGGAGATTAGATTGTTTAATTATAAATGTCCGAATGGCTTACCCCCGGAGGAATGCGGACATGTACCGCAACTCATCCTTAACGTGGTCAATTATTTCCAGAAAAAACGACTATCAGTTAAAGAAAATACAAAGAATGCAAATCATAAAAGCATTCAACAGCAACAGAGTATTCAGGATCCATCGGCTGAACGGATCAGGCGGCGCGGTTAATGAGCTTGTAACGGTTCGAACTGGTCAGGATTTAGCTGTGCTTTGCTTCATAATATTCATTTAGATATCAGGATTTTTATATGCTGTATTTACTAGAGTTTGTATTTCTATCCGGCCCTTTTGCCGCAGCCACCTATGGCTTTACCCAAAACGCATTGATTGTGTTGGGGATGTATTACGGCAGAAGAGCTATTTTAATGGTGGTGAAAGACCATCTGGTTTGATCATTCAATCAAGAGGTTTATACTTTTTATCAAATTTCCCTGAATATGCTGTCGTAATCCCTAAACGTGCATGCCCGGCTTCCATTGTCATGATATGACGCGCTTGCAGTTCCAATTCAGGGTCAATGTTCTCCAGCTTACCGCCTCTGATCGCGCATGGCTCACCTGTGATTTCTTCATGAATGTCCTGTACTCTTTCATGCCTGAGTCCGTGCAGGGTTACGCCCAGTTCTTTCTTGGTTACGCCGAACTTCTGCATAATGTTGGCCATACGCTTAACTGCCTGTTTCAGAGTAAGACCTTCCCAGCCGATGTGTGCATCTGTAACTTTCGCCAGCTGACAAGCAAATTCCAATGCGGCACGCTTCTCGTCATTATCAAGCGAGACATAGCGTTTCAGTCCGTTCTTTGTACCTTTCTCAACAAAAATAGCCTGGCGATGTTCCCCCAGCTTCATTGCGCGTATCGGCTGTAGGCAGATGGCTTCTTCGCGTCTTAACCCGAAGGCTTTGATAATCCGCAGCTGCGCACCTGCTTGAGAGTCATAAGCATCAACCAGTTTCAGAATGTCCTGAAAAGACACGCCATTACCAATCCATGACTTATCCACTTGCGCTGCCTGTTTACGTGTAACCAGACTTGCGTCCTCTACATATTCCTTGAGTGTCTTAATCATGCCCGGACGACCAATCCATGTGCAGAATACTCTCAAGACACTGGCCTTACCCTGAATCGTTGATGCTGATAGTTTGTTTTCTATCCAATGGTCCAGTAAGGCGACAAAGTGTTTCTCCCTTAGATTAGAGGGATCATCCAGTTTGTAGCCCAGCGCGCGCAGTTCCGTAAAGGATTGGAACAGGACATCATTACGATGCTCCTTTGTACGCGTACTGACTGTTTTATCCTTCAGGGCATGCTTGGTCTTGTTCGCATCGATAATCCTGCGTAACTCGACTTTCCAAAGTTTCTTACCTTGGGGTGCTACTCGGTGTTGCTGCGTGCTGCCTGATAATACTCGTTGCTGCTGTGGTTGTTTCTGTAATTGCATAACTTTCCTCTCATTAGGAATCTTGTTCTTATTACGGTGTTCGGTATTACGGGTACTTCTATAATCCGTCATGTCTTATGGGGACGGTGTATCTGTATGGATAAGCGGTTATCTTAAATAACGTGGTTTTCAATCCTTGCTCGATATTTCTATCTGCATGAATTCCATCATTGCGATGGCTGGCCGATGCTGTTCACATGTTCCAGGATTAAATTTGATATCTACCAACGAATTAACTCTCCAATCCCGTGCTGCTACCACACAGGGAGTTAACTTGCCTTTCACTTCACCTTCTCTATCAGACCTAACGCCTGATAGTTTTACATCCAACTAGGGACGGAACAGTGGAGTTGTGCTAATGCACTTCGCTATCGTTGTGAGTTGTGTTGCCGGCAAATACCTATAAGACACTAAAAAAATCCAGAGATTTCTTAGCCCATGTCGCCTGTCCCTCCAGTCCCTTGAGTCATCGTCAAGGCAGGACATACCCAGTAATCGTTCTCCCGCTACCATCAGACGTACAGACAACCATAAGGCTGAAGCACGGGGTATTGGAATACTAAAAGTACGGGTACAGCTAGGACTGAGAAAAATAAGGTCGTTCTAGTCCGGGTAGGTATTGCATTTAATTGGTCGTGATGACCGATGAGATAAGACAAACGTCTTAGATTTAATACTTGGGTGTCGCTATATGACTAGCGAACGTCTAAACCATGTCATGAAACGCACGCGCATTGTGTGCTGAAGCAAGACTTGATAAGACTTTTTGATAATTTTATATGCTTGTTGGCAGTGTGCTCTGCATGCGTGTACCAGAAAGTACATTCGGTACGGTTTGAATAATACAGCTTAATAATTTCCAATGTCAAGCTTAGACTTTTTAATCTGTACCTAATTTGTATCTAAATTCCTTACAAGACCCGCGTCGTTGTTAGTAGGTGCTGTTCCTCTGTGTCTAAATGTTGACTAGATGTAGCAGTTTTAGGTGTGATCTGAATTGCCACGTGCCGCCTTGATATTATTTGAAAAAATCCGCTTTACCTTATAATGACTTCATAATCATTAGAAGAATAAGCTATGTCAGAAGAACAACGTCGTCAGCTCCAGCAGCAGCTTTGGAATATCGCCAACACCCTACGCGGCAAAATGAATGCCGATGAGTTCAGGGATTACATTCTAGGCTTCATCTTTTACAAATACCTCTCTGAGAAAATCCAGCGTTTCGGTGACTCCGTGTTGGAAGCGGATGGATTAATGTTTGCAGTACTCAATGAAAACACACCTGAGGGTGCAGTATTGATAGATGCCGTGCATGATGCAGCAATCAGCGAACTGGGCTACTTTTTAAAGCCCTCTGAATTATTCCATGCCGTTGCCATGAAAGGCAGCAATCAGCTTGATACTGACAATGCCGGTGATAGCCATAACTTCATTCTGGGTGATCTGACCCGTATCCTCAAAAACATTGAGCAAAGCACACTCGGTACCGACAGTGCCGACGACTTCAGCAACCTGTTTGAAGATATGGATCTCACTTCATCCAAACTCGGTGCCACAGAGAAAGCCAAAAATGACCTCGTGGCGAAAGTGCTGGTACATCTGGACAAGATTGACTTCAATCTGTCAGATTCAAACGCGGATGTGCTGGGCGATGCCTATGAATACCTGATCGGCGAGTTTGCCTCTGGTGCCGGTAAAAAAGCCGGTGAATTTTACACCCCGCAACCCGTTTCTTCCTTACTGGCCAAGCTGGTCACCAGTACCAACAAAAACCTCAAAAGTGTGTATGACCCGACCTGCGGCAGCGGATCACTCTTATTACGGGTAAAGCGTGAAGCCAAACAGGTGGATAAGATTTACGGCCAGGAACTCAACCGTACCACCTACAACTTGGCGCGCATGAACATGATTTTGCATGACGTGCATTACGCAGACTTCGATATACGCCAGGAAGACACCCTGGAACATCCGCAGCATCGTGATTTACGCTTTGATGCGATTGTGGCTAATCCGCCATTCTCAGCACGGTGGAGTGCCAGCCAACTGCACATGAGTGATGACCGCTTTAGTGTCTATGGCAAACTAGCCCCTGGCAGCAAAGCTGATATGGCGTTTGTACAGCACATGGTCTATCACCTGGCAGAAGATGGCTGCATGGCCGTAGTATTGCCGCATGGTGTGCTATTCCGCGGTGCGGCAGAAGGTCATATTCGCCAATACCTGATTGAGCAGATGAACTGCCTGGATGCAGTGATTGGATTACCGGCTAATATCTTCTATGGCACTTCTATTCCTACCTGTGTATTGGTATTCAAGAAATGCCGTAAAAACCCGGACAACATTCTGTTCATTGATGCAAGTCAGCACTTTGATAAAGTCAAAACGCAAAACCTTTTGCGCCCTGAGCATATCCAAAAGATTGTCGATGCTTATATCGCAAGAACTAATGAAGACAAATACAGCCATGTTACCAGCCTTGCCGACATTAAAGCTAATGACTACAACCTGAATATTCCGAGATACGTTGATACGTTTGAAGCAGAAAAAGAAATTGACCTGAACACGATTGCCGAACAACTCAAAGCTATCGACAAGCAAAGCCAGCAGACTGATTCCGTGATTGCAGGGTTCTGCAAAGAACTTGGTATTGCGCCACCTTTTGTTGTGGAGAGCTAAGAATGAATGTGCCGAAGTTGAGGTTTAAGGATGATGATGGGCGGCCGTTTTCGGAGTGGGAAAGTAACTTATTAGGAAGTTACGCAGAAGCAATTTCTTCGGGTAAATCTAATGCTAGAAATGGAAATGGACGCTATATTCTTTATGGCTCCACTGGATCAATTGGATACGCAGACGATTATGATTATCAAGGCGAAAAATTATTAATCGCTCGTGTTGGCGCAAATGCTGGTTATTTATATCGTGTTGAAGGTGATTATTGTGTAAGCGATAACACGCTTATGTTGACGCTGAAACAGCCGCATAACTATTCATTCTTTTTTAACCTTCTAACAAAGAAAAACCTTAACAAACTAGTATTTGGTTCAGGCCAGCCGCTTATTACTGGTGGTCATTTGAAAAATCTTGAGGTTTCTGTACCTTCACTTCCAGAACAAACCAAAATTGCCAACTTCCTCACCGCTGTTGATGAAAAAATCCAACTCCTCATCCAAAAATCCGACCTGCTGAACCAATACAAAAAAGGCGTAATGCAGAAGATTTTTAGCCAAGAGTTACGGTTTAAGGATGATGATGAGCGAGAGTTTCCGGAGTGGGAGGAAGTAGTACTTGACGATATTTTAGATTACGAACAACCGACAAAATATCTCGTTTCATCAGTCGAATATGATGACAGCTATGAAATACCTGTATTAACTGCTGGCAAAACATTTATTCTCGGCTATACAAATGAAACAACAGGAGTTTTTCAGCAAAACTTGCCTGTTATTATTTTTGATGATTTCACTACAGCATTCAAATATGTAAATTTCCCTTTCAAAGCCAAATCATCGGCTATGAAAATTCTGAAGATTAAAGACACAACCAATTCAATAAAGTATGTCTATGAAGCGATGCAACTTATAGATTTTCCATCAGGGGATGAGCATAAGCGTTACTGGATTTCAGAATATTCAAAAATATCAATCCCGTTGCCAAGTCTAGGCGAGCAAACCAAAATTGCAAATTTCCTGACCGCCATTGACGATAAAATTACCCAAACCAAATCTGAACTTGATGCTGTGAAGCAATACAAGCAAGGCTTGTTACAGCAGATGTTTGTTTAACTGGAGAATATAATGATAGAAAAACTCTGGGAATTACTTACAACAATTACACCTGAATCACAAAATAATGTGATGCAGAAATGCTCCGAATTTGGGTTTAATTTAAATCGAGGTGAAGTTGGTCTCGATGAGTCTTTTATCAATCTCAATGCATCAGCGCTGTTGTTAAGGGACTTAATTGAGAAGAATAAGCTTATTCAGCTACCGATTACTATTCAAAAAAGCCTAATTAGTTCATTCCAAAACATTATCAATACACAAAATAATATCGTGTCTGGTAGTGATGCTGTTGAGAATTTAGTAAATCACATTGAAAGCTTAAATACACAAATTTGGCAGTATGGTTTGCATAATCTTTCTGATGAAGTTTTAGGGTATCAAACCAAGCTTAACCAAATAAAACAGCTAGAAGTTGAAATTGGTCAACTGAAAAAAGAGCTTCAGGCCGGTGTTAAATCGAAAGAAAAGCTCGACAAAATAATTGAGGATATTTCAGATTTAACTAGCTCGGTCACCAGCAATAAAACAGATGCAGAAACAACGCTTAGTCAAATTAAGCAACTGCTTCAAGAAGCCACAGCCAACGCTCAAAATGTGGCAGCTTTTTTTGCGCAGGCACAACAAAACGAGACTGCTATAACGCAACTTCAAGCAACTGCAAACAAATCCAGTGCCGAAATTAATGCTTTAGAAACAAAAGCGACAGAATTTTTTTCTGAAGTGAATGAATACACAAAGCGTGTAGATGTGTTAACTAAGAAAGCAGAAGATAATGTTGAATCAAACAATACCAAAACTAAAAATTTAATAGATGAATTAATTAAACTTGAGGTTCAAATCAAAGATCAGCTAGAAAAAGCGACAGGCTATTCCTTATTTCACTCATTCCAGACAAGAAAAGACTTGATGGTTAAATCAAAAAATTTCTGGCTATGGGTATTAACAGTGCTTTTAGTCGTTGCAGTAGCTTTAGGAGGCTGGTTAGTTTATACAATGACGGGTAAGTCTCTTGGAGATTTGGGGGTAGCTTTTTACCTAAAATTATCTTTAACTCTTCCTCTTTTATTCGCGATTTCATTCAGCACAATTCAATATTCAAGAGAGCGCAGACTTGAAGAAGAATATGCATTTAAATCAAATATCTCTATATCTTTAATACCCTATCAAGAACTGGTTGAAAAGCTGGTTGATGAAGATGATGCTGAACAGCGTAAAGAGTATGCCAATTTCATAATTTCAACCATTAATAAAATCTTTACTAGCCCGACAGATGATATTTTTAAAGACAAAAAATCTAGTAAAGGGATGATTGACGAAAAGTCGATTAAGCTAATTTCTCAAGTAGGTGATGCACTTTCTAAATTCAAACCACCCTCAGCTTAAAAATGACCACTCAATCCGAATACGTCCTCGAACAAAGCCTCATCCAGCAGCTTGAGCTGATGGAGTATGAGAGTGTGCGCATTGATGACGAAACCGCGATGCTGGCTAATCTCAAGCGCCAGTTAGAGATTCACAACAAAGGCATTACGCTGAGCGCAAAAGAGTTTGAGCGTGTCCTGTTTCACCTCAATACCGGCACCATAGTAGAGCGCGCCAATATCCTGCGCGACAAGCTCGCTTTGCGCCGTGACGATGACAGTGTGGTTTATCTGAGTTTCCTGAATTGTGATGACTGGTGCATGAATGAGTTTCAGGTCACTAATCAGATCAGCATGGAAGGCAAACGCAAGAATCGCTATGACGTGACGATTCTGATTAACGGCCTGCCACTGGTGCAGATTGAACTCAAACGCCGTGGTGCTGAGCTGAAAGTTGCATTCAACCAGATTAACCGCTATCAGCATGAGTCCTATGATGCCAGTCATGGTTTATTCCAGTATGTGCAGCTGTTCATCATCAGCAATGGCGTCAATACTAAGTATTTCTCGAACAACAAAGAACAGGCGTTCCAGCAGACCTTCTTCTGGACGGACAAGGACAATAACCGCTTATCAGATTTAAAAGACTTTGCTGCCGAGTTCTTGAAGCAATGCCATATTGCCAAGATGGTCACGCACTATACGGTGATTACCGAAAGCGGTGTGATCAAGGTGTTAAGGCCCTACCAGTTCTATGCCACAGAAGCCCTTGTGGATAAGGTCAAGAACAGTAACGACAATGCCTATATCTGGCACACCACCGGCTCCGGCAAAACCCTGACTTCATTTAAAGCCAGCCAGATCATTCAGAAGATGCCGAAAGTGCATAAGGTGCTGTTCGTGGTGGACAGGAAAGACCTCGACTTTCAGACGGCCCGTGAATTTAACGGCTTCAGCAAAGGCAGTGTCGATAGCACCACCAACACTCATCACCTGGTAGAGCAACTGAAAGACGACAGTACCAAGCTGATTGTGACCACGCTGCAGAAACTCAACAATGCGATTATGAAAGAGCATTACCTGGAGCGCATTCAGCACCTCAAGGACAAGAAGTTCGTCTTCATCTTTGATGAATGCCACCGCAGCCAGTTTGGGGAAACCCACCAGAACATCAAGCAGTTCTTCACTAATGCGCAGATGTTTGGTTTTACCGGCACGCCTATCTTTGCTGATAACCAGAGTGCTGCCACCGGCTTATTTAAAACAACTAAAGACCTCTTTGGTGAATGCCTGCACAAGTATGTGATTGTGGATGCCATCAAGGATGAAAACGTACTGCGCTTTGCAGTGGAGTATGTCGGCATATATCAATACAAGGATAGTGCCAACAAGCTTGATATTGAAGTTGAGGATATTGATACCAAGGAACTGTTGGAAAGTCCCCAGCGCCTGAAAAAGATCACCGACTATATCTTGCAGCACCATGCCCAGAAAACCAAGCGCCCTGACTTCACGGCGATGTTCTGCGTGAGCAGTATTGATACCCTGACCAAGTATTACGCGCTGTTCAAACAGAAACAAGCTAACGCACTCAATCCGCTCAAGATCGCAACTATCTTCAGCTATGCCGCCAATGAAGAAAACTCGAACGCCAATGGCTTGACCGATGGCTTGCTACCAGAAGAATCACCGGATGTACCAACTGGCGCCCAGATCAACCAGAACAGCCGAGACAAGCTGGATGAGTACATTAATGATTACAACAAGCTATTCGGTACCAAATACAGCACAAGCGACAGTCAGTCGTTCTATAACTACTATCAGGACATCGCCAAACGCGTAAGAGCCGGAGAAATTGATATTCTGCTGGTGGTGAACATGTTCCTGACCGGCTTCGACAGCCCACGGCTGAATACGCTGTATGTAGACAAGAACTTGAAATATCATGGCCTGGTGCAGGCGTTCTCACGCACCAACCGCATCCTCAATGACAAGAAATCACAAGGCAACATCGTCTGCTTCAGAAACCTAAAAGCTGCGACCGATGAAGCGATTGCCCTGTTCTCGAACAAGAATGCAAAAGAAACGGTACTGCTGGAACCGTATGAGGATTACGTTGCTAAATTCAACAAGGCCACCGAAGAACTGCTTGCGATTGCACCTACCGTGCAAAACGTAGATGCATTGCCGGATGAGGAAGCGCAACTGGCCTTTGCCACCAAGTTCAGAGAACTGCTGCGCATCAAGAACATTCTCACCACCTTTGCCGATTTCAAGGATACTGACCTCAACATCGAAGCGCAGACCTTTGAAGACTACAAGAGCAAATACCTGGATCTGCATGATAAGGTCAAAAAAGACCACGACACTGAGAAAGCCTCGATTCTCGATGACGTGGACTTTGAGTTAAGCTTGATCCACCGCGACCAGATCAACGTCGCCTACATCCTTAATTTACTGATCACCCTGCATAAACTGGACCCTGCAGAAGCCAAGAAGCGCCAGAAAGAGATTATTGACCTGGTAGCAGGTGAAGTGCAGCTGCGCAGCAAACGCCAGCTCATCGAACAGTTCATTGAAGACAACCTGCCGAAACTGCAGCCTGACGATAACGTGATTGGCGAGTTTGAAAGCTACTGGGCGCGAAATAAAAATGCAGCCCTTGCCAAGTTATGCCAGGAAGAAAATATCCAGCCAGAGGCGCTGGGAAAGCTGATTAACAACTACACCTTCGCCAATCGACTGCCGCGCGACCAGGAGATTATTGAATCACTGGCATTCAAGCCTAAAGCATTAGAACGTAAGCCTATCCTGATCCGCGTTGCTGAGAAGATTCAGAGTTTTATTGATACGTTTGTTGAGGGTATGGGCGGGAGTGTTTAGTTTAGCCATAAAACAGTTAAAGCTGATTTGGCAGAAATATCCGCAAAGAGGACGTTCAATTAAGAAGCATTATAGGTCCGATGATATGATCGCTATAGAGACAGCATAATCTTAAAACTGGAGTATTCAAGCTTAGCAATTGCGTTAAATATGCCGATAAAAATACCACATCGATTTGTTAAAAGTTTGCGTAAGCCACAACAGGCGCTTGGCGCATTACAGCATGGTGGCTTATCAAGTGTGGTAGCAAAAATTAGACTTAAACAGGATGGCATGAACGAACTTCCGGCGTCTGGCGAGCGTAGCTTATGGGGCATCGCTTGGGAGGTGGTGCGTGAACCCATGTTTCTGCTATTGGTAGCCGCAGGGGTCATTTATTTACTGCTTGGAGATGTAAGTGATGCACTGATGTTGTTAGGTTTTGTGTGTGTGGTGATGGCGATAACCATTTATCAGGAAAACAAAACCGAGCGTGTACTAGAAGCTTTGCGCGATTTAACCAGTCCACGTGCTTTAGTGCTACGTGATGGCATTGAACAGCGCATTGCCGGACGCGAGGTGGTGCGCGGCGATTTGCTTATATTATCCGAGGGCGATCGTGTGCCGGCGGATGCAGTATTAATTTCCAGTAATAATTTTGCTGCGGATGAATCGTTACTCACCGGAGAGTCGGTTGCTGTCACCAAACTTGCGCAAACCAGTGCAAGTGAGCGAACAATTTCTGCAGTTCCACCTGCTGGCGGAGATGGTTTGCCGTTTATCTATTCCGGCTCTTTAGTTGTGCAGGGACGAGGCCAGGCATTGGTGCTAGCAACCGGCCTAAACAGCGAAATAGGCAAGATCGGTAAATCCTTGCAGGGAATCGATAACGAAACAACACCTTTGCAGAATGAGATTAAACGCTTGGTACGCAACCTCGCTATCCTTGGTGTGTTTTTAAGCTTCTTGCTGCTTCTCGTCTATGGCCTGACACGCGGCAATTGGTTGCATGGCTTGTTATCAGGCATTACTTTAGCGATGTCGATCTTGCCTGAAGAGTACCCCGTTGTGATGACTGTTTTTATGGCGATGGGTGCCTGGCGTATTTCTAAGCACCGAGTGTTGACGCGTCGGGTAAACATGGTAGAGGTGCTGGGTTCGGCCACAGTCATGTGTGTAGATAAAACCGGCACGCTTACCTTTAACCGTATGGCGGTTCAGCAGTTAGTGGTCAATAATGATGTATTTGTGTGCAGCGAATCAGCGTCGCTGATGCCGGAGACTTTTCATGAAGTCGCAGAGTTTTCTATTTTAGCCAGCGACATTGCACCGTCAGACCCGATGGAAAAAGCCATCCATGCCTTAGGTAATCAGTACCTGACTGATACTGAGCACCTGCATGGGGATTGGCAAATGGCCCATGAATATGCGCTATCACCTCAGTTGCTGGCGCTATCGCGTGTATGGAAAGCGGTGGATAAAAATGACTATGTAGTAGCGGCAAAGGGTGCGCCAGAAGCGATTGCCGATCTGTGTCATTTTAATGAAACACAACTGGCGCAACTTGCTAAGCAGGTAGATCAAATTGCCGCGCAGGGTATGCGCGTACTAGGTGTGGCCAAAGCTAACTATAGCAGTAGCATTTGGCCTGATATTCAGCATGATTTTGAATTTGAGTTTCTTGGTCTCATCGGCCTGGCTGATCCGGTGCGACCAACGGCGCTGCCTGCGATCAAACAATGTAATGCTGCCGGCATCCGTGTGGTGATGATTACCGGTGATTATCCCGCAACCGCGGCCGCGATTGCGTCCCAAATTGGACTTCCTGTCGGTGCTGGCGGCATTATTAGCGGCGCTGAGTTAACCCAGATGGATGAAGCAACCTTACGCGAGCGCATTCATCACAGCAATATATTTGCACGCATGGTTCCTGAGCAAAAGCTGCGACTAGTCAATGCGCTGAAAGCGAATGGTGAGATTGTGGCGATGACTGGCGATGGTGTGAATGATGCGCCGGCATTAAAAGCCGCGCATATTGGCATTGCTATGGGCGGACGTGGTACTGACGTGGCGCGGGAGGCTGCCGGCCTAGTGCTGCTTGATGACGATTTTGCATCCATCGTCCATGCGGTGCGTTTGGGCCGTTGTATATTCGACAATTTGCGCAAAGGCATGGCCTACATTTTCGCGGTGCACTTTCCTATTATTGGTTTAGCACTGATACCGTTATTGTTCGGCTGGTCACCGGTGTTTGCGCCTGTGCATATCGTATTTTTAGAAATGATCATTAACCCGGCTTGTTCTATTGCCTTTGAAGCTGAACCTGCAGAAGCTAATATCATGCAGCGTCCGCCGCGACGGTCTAGTGAAGCTTTGTTTGGTCGCCGTATTTTCTTAATCAGCCTGTGGCAGGGAATATTTGTGCTGCTGGCTTCATTAATGGTGTTGAGTTATGCACTGCTACATGGCGCAAACGACGAAGTGGCTCGGACCTTGACGTTCTCAACTTTGGTCATTGGTAATCTAGGCCTGATTCTGGTCAATCGTTCATGGCGTCACAGCGTACTTAAAACGGCCAGTAAATATAATCCTGCTATATGGTGGGTAATCGTGGGTGCACTGGTCTTTTTGTTGCTGGCACTAAGCTTGCCTATCCTTCGCGAAGTGTTTCATTTCGCGCCGATTGAACCATTACAATTTTTATATTGTGGGGCTGCAGGCTTAGCCAGCGTGGTTTGGTTTGAGTTTTATAAAATATTACATCATTGAGGCTCTGCAACATTTCTAATGCTGGTTTAGTAAATGCTACAGGATAATCTCCCATAAAAACATTGCATCTATATTTGTAGATTTAAGGATATTTATAATCGACTTCATATCATGCATTGGTTAGCGCTGGAAATATTAAAACTCTAGGCGGTTAAGCAATGGACCATATCACTTTAACTAATAACCCATGTCCAGAATCGCTATCACCTAATACGAGTTTCGCGCCATGCAGTTCGGCAATCCGTTGCACAATGGATAAGCCCAAACCACTCCCTTCTTCTTTGCTACCAGGTGTTCGATAAAAGCGTTGCAATACTTGCTCGCGTTCGGTTTTAGAAATACCAGGCCCGGTATCTTGCACCTCTAGAACTATACCGTCAGCATTATGCAACGTAGTTAAAGAGACATGGCCGTGTGCTGGCGTGTATCGAATAGCGTTATCCAGCAAATTACGCAACAACAACCCTAGTTGGTCTTCGTTACCAAGGACAATACAGGGTGAGCCTTCGGCAAGCGTCAATTTAATCTGTTTTACATGGGCCAATGATTCCATATCTTTCATTACGCTTGCGGTCAAACCGTGCAGATCAACTGGTTTGTAACTGGATATCGCTGTTTCAGGATCAACTCTGGCTAAAGTTAGCAGTTGTGCAACCAATCTTGTCGCGCGGTCAACTCCTTTCAAAACATTTTCCAGAGCAGCATTCCGTTCTGTCTCGTCAGTCGATCGAGAAGCTACTTGCGCTTGGATTTTAAGTGCAGCAAGTGGCGTCCGTAATTCATGTGCAGCATCTGCGGTAAAACGCCGTTCACTTTCGATTGCTTGTTTAAGGCGTGAAAATAGATTATTCAAGGCCTGGGCTAACGGTGCAACTTCCTCAGGCACGCCATCCATTACAACCGGTTCCAATCGATTAGCGGCCCGTTGCTGTACTTCTTGTTTAAGCTGTTTCAAAGGCCGTAATCCAGCACCAACCCCAAACCAGATCAATAGCGCCAATATTGGTAAAGTGATAAAGGTAGGGACTAACATTTTAAGCGTAATGTGGCGAGCCAAAGATTCTCGACCAATCAAAGGTTCGGCAACCTGAATCATAAATTCATGGCGAGCATCCCAACGGGTAAGCACGCGCCAAGGGTGACCGTTTAAAACAGTCTCGCTATAGCCTTCCTTGTTACCTGCCATGGCTGTGGTTGGTGCTGTTGTGGAGTGCAGCAGTAAATCACTACCACTCCAAATCTGAAAATCCAGCTTTTGCTCGTATTCGTGGGAAACAGGGATCTCATCATCACCATGCTCAATACGCTCATGCAGTTCATGTCGAGTAGTGCCCAGCAATACTTGGGCTGACTGTGCGAGTTGGGCATCGAATAAGCGATCAATCTCATGTCGTGACTCAATATGAGTGAACCATGCAGCCATTAGCCATGCGATGCCAAGGCCGATTGATAATAACAAAACTAGTCGTAAGCGTAACGAATTCATGGGCTACCAACTTTGTCTATCACATAACCTACGCCACGTAATGTGCGAATCAGATCAGCCCCCAGTTTTTTACGCAAATGATGTATATGCACCTCAACAGAATTACTTTCGACTTCTTCACCCCAGCCGTAGAGATGATTTTCCAGTTGCTCACGCGACTGGACGCGACCAATATTCGCCAATAGCTCATGTAATAAGGAAAATTCCCGTGCCGAAAGTTCAATGGCCTGCCCATTTTTACTTACTAGATGTGTGGCTGGCACCAGCTCAATTTCACCATGCCGCAATGTCAGCGTTACTGGAGCTGTACTGCGGCGCAGTAGTGCATTTAAGCGGGCTACCAACTCATCCAAATCAAAAGGCTTAATCAGATAATCATCAGCCCCTGCATTTAGCCCGGCAACACGATCTGATACCGTATCACGGGCGGTGAGAATCAAAACCGGAAGTTTTAACTCACGACCGCGCAACCATTTGAGTAAATCGGTACCACTTAACTTTGGTAAGCCAAGATCCAATACCAATAACGCATATGCTTCAGTCTCCAATGCAAGTTTTGCCGCCTGGCCATCCTGCACCCAATCTACCGCGAACCCTGATTGCTTCAGGCCGGCCCGAATACCATCGCCCAACAAGGCATCATCTTCAACTAATAGAACTCGCATTACGTAATATTAGCGCGGAATTCTGATCTGCGACTCAGAAAAGTTACCTTTTTCCGCACCCTGATGGCATGCAATACAATTGGATGCGCTACCTATACTTTTGCGTTTAAAAGTCGAAGCAGACAACTCATCATGCTTACTTAAAAAGTAATTTGTTTCACTAATACGCAGAGGAACCGAATTAGCAGGAATCGACTGATTAATCCGGCTGGAACGACGGTTATCCTGTTTATCTGCACTATTTAAAGCCAGAAATTTAGTGATCTCATCACGGGTAAGCGCATCGAGACTGGCATTTTCTCCAAAATGGTTATCAAGACCTGACATCATTTTTTTCCAGGATCTTTCCGGCAACAAACCAGGATGATAAAGCATATGACAGCTACTGCATTCTGCCTTCCATTTAATATTGGTAACCGATGGCATCTGACTGCCGCCACCCTCGCTCATCCCACCACTAGCCAATAAAGAACTTGCTGAGGTTATGCTGGTAATGAGAACAAAAACTTGCATCCAGTTTTTCATGAGCACTCTCCTTTATTTTACATTCACTAAATATTGTATGTAATCGCCTTTTTCCTGCGCAGTACAGGTACGTTCCAATACGTCCTTACAGTTGCGTCCAAACCATTTTTCGACCTTGGCTGCATCAGTAAATCTCTGGGGGTTGGCAATCGGCGCCATCGGCTCAATTAGCTTGCTTGCACGCGTTTTACCTTGATTGCGTGGATCCGCCGTATGGCAAGTGGAGCAGCTCACTTTTTTACCATCACTATGCATACGCTCAGTACGAAAGAAACTAGCACCGCGATTCTCTGAAAAACCTGAAAAAGCTGGACTCTCCTGTTTTGCCTGTACCTCGTATTCTTTGAGCAGTTCTTGTGGTGTTGCAGCAAGTACATTGATGCTGTATAGCAGCCCTAACAAAACTAATGAATTACGCATTGCTGTCTCCTTGTGTTTCATTGATAGTGGTTGTATCAACTTCATATTGATAACCTGTCACCATGGCCTGAGCCAGTGGCGTTTTGTCTTTGTGTTCATGCCAAATCAAAGCGGCAATATGAATCAGAACAAACCCTATCAATAAGTTATAGATAAGTTCGTGCGGTTCTTCAAATACCTCTTTTAGCCATGGCATATCTCCAATCCATACATTGAGAGGACCCATGCTGTGCTCAACAGCAGCAAGTCCCAAGCCAGTGAAAGCCATCACCACCAGCAGTAAATAAACTAGCAGATAAGCACCGCTAGCGAGAGTGTTATGTCCAAAGCGTGGCTTAGCTTGAAAGTTGAAATTGCGGATCGCATCCCACCATGCGGCTGGATGCCACATATCAGAAAACCTTGCGTGATTAGGACCGATAATGCCCCATGTCAAACGCGCAACGATTCCTAATACAAGCGCATAGCCGATATAGATATGTAGTTGCCACAAAGTATCTTCCCCGACTCCTTTTTCAAATAGGTCAGAAAGCCAGATGGTAACCATGAGAAACAGAATGGCTAAGCCATTCCAGAGATGAATGAGGCGAAGTGCCGGGTCATAGACCTTTTGTCTGCGGTATGTGAGAGTTTCCATTAGTTGCTCCTTAGTTAGGGTATGGAGCAAATAATAAGGTTAGTTTCTTAACGCAATCTTAAGACTGCTTAATATTTATCAGGAGGTATATTGAATCAATGGCTTCATGTTTGAAAGTAATAGAATAGAAATGCAACCGCAACTAGAAACGCCGTTATGCTTGATATAAGAACAGCTGCCGCAGCAATATCTTTTACTGCCTTAATTTCATTATGATGCTCTGGATGAACATGATCTGCTAAGGTCTCCATCGCGGTATTAATGAGTTCCGCCGTCACCACCAAGCCAATCGTCAGTGCTCCTATCGCCCACCAGATTACTGCAGGGCGCGTGAGTAATAAAGCTAACAAAACCCCTGCACAAGAAACTACATGATAGCGAAAACTGCGCTCTCGAAAGAAGGCTAAACGTATACCATTGATGGCAAATCCCAACCGCTTGTAGAAAGACTGGCCTTTCATGAGTTATGCCCATTTTCCAGATTGATAATTCTTGCGATCACCCACCATGCCAGAGCCCATGATGCACCAGCCGCCCAACCAGCAACAACATCACTTGGCCAATGCACGCCAAGATATAGCCGGCTAAGGCCAACTAACCCGGTCACTATAATGGCTACTGACATTACATAAAACTTGGACCACAGTCCCGAAACCTCTCGTGCCAGAAGAGTGCCAAGTGTCATATAAACAACAGCTGAAACCATGGCATGACCACTCGGAAAGCTTGAACTGTATACATGTGTTAAATGCGGAATGAGATCGGGACGTGGGCGGTCAAAACCTAGTTTCAATAAACTGGAAAGTGCTACTCCAGATAATGTTGCGAAAGTAACAAAAAATGCAGCTCTACCCTTGTTGGATATTACAAGAAATATGCTGCTAGCAGCTATCAGGAGTCCTAGTACACCTACCCCACCAAGCCCGCTAATATCGCGAACGAATTCATTAAACCAAACTGGATTAGTTGGATCCGAACCGTGAAGTGCTACCAATATCGCAGTGTCATAATAACGAGCATCTCCTTCAAGAACATTTTCAGCAATTTCCATAAACACCCAAAATGCTAATGAAGCTGCAACAATGCCAGCAAGTATTTTGGGTTCCAGCCAATTATGAAATGATGAAGACATTGTACCTCTACGTATATTTTATAACCGAGGGATAAGCGGTTTAAATTCTAATGCATTTAGTAATTTAAAATGGGCCATAACGATCTATCAAACTTGGCACCATAGCCTTCATGGCTTGCTCCCCTTCTTCAATAGCTTCTTTCGCACGATGGAAGTCAAGAAGATTGATGTGCGCCAGATGTGGCGCTACGATCACGTCTGGTGGATCATCGGCCATTCGGCTTCGAGTAATACGAACCTGCATAATATTAATGCTGGAAGTTATGACATCAAGGATAGAAGGTAGATTGGGTTCTTTTTGTGCAGATGCAGGAATTAGGGCGTTTAAACCATCTTGAAGTTTTGTTAGCCACTCACCATTGTGATCGTCTAACTTATCTTTTGGGCCATCAAAATTAAGTTTTCGTCCCTGGACATCAGAAGATAAATCAACCGCGATAACAAAATCAGCGCCCATTGCACGAGCAAGTGACACTGGCACCGGATTGACCAATCCACCATCCACTAGTATAGCCCCATCTTTCAGGGATGGTTCAAAAAGCCCAGGCAGTGCAATCGAAGCACGCACAGCTTCAAGCGTAGATCCCTCACGTAACCAGACTTCTGCACCGGTTTTCAGGGATGTAGCAATCGCTGCAAAAGGTATGGGTAAGTCTTCTATTGCACGATCAACATAGTCTCTGCGAAAAAACTCCATGATGCGTTCGCCCTTGAGTAAACCACTGCTGAGACTAACATCCATATATGAGACAACATCACTTATCTTCAGTCCAAGCACCCACTGTTCAAAGCGTTCCAACTCCCTAGCTGCATAAACCGCTCCAACTAACGCACCGATTGAGGTACCGCAAACGATGTCAGGCTTAATGCCAGCCTGTTCTAGCACTCGAATCACGCCAATATGAGACCAGCCACGCGCAGAACCTCCGCCCAATGCAAGACCGATACGAGGTTTCCGATGTGTTTTCATATTCATTTATTCAAAGTTAGCGTTTCGTGTATTAGTTTTATTAACCTATCTAAATTTGATCAACATAGGAATCTCTAAAACCATGCGAATAGCTATCTTACTCAACTAAAATATATTTTAATAATTTATTGTTGAATGACACTTTAAATTAGTGGAGAGCTCAACTTGCTAATACTGAGCGGCAGCTTTGTCCCGCTTAGGCGACATTGACAGTATTTTGCGGAACACTGAATAATTGGCTTAGTAAGATAATTATTAGTGGCTCTTTTGAGTGAAATGCTCATACAGCCACCTATTACCATTGGAGTATCCATTGAATTACACGTGGTAGATTATTAAATTTTCTTAATAAGAAAATACTCTCCCTGACTTTAGACCAACTGTTATTTTTAACAAATTGAATAACATCAACTGGCGGCATTCCAACATCTTTCATTGCTTCTTTAATTTTTTTCTGTTTATTTCTATATCTTGCCTGACGTTCTGCCGCGCTCCTTTTTGAGGCATCTTCATTTCCGGAATTTTTAATGTATGCGGTTGTTCGTTTAAGACCTAATGCTTTTAGTTTTTCAGCGTCAAAATCTAAATTTTCATTTTCTTCTTCTGTTTTATTAGTATTATGAATCATTGTAAATTTGGTTCCCAATTCTGTTACGTAACGCGCTACGTGGCGTTACGAATCTAAATAATGGCAGTTTTTATTAACTTTCTTTTGAGCTAAACAGGCATTATTCAGATTTAAGTAACTTGTTTTTCCCTATATTCCACTTCATTAATTACGCAATCAATCCAATATTCCACTTCACTTCGAACCCAAACAACGCTGCCAATCCCGTGTAAACGCTGCCTAGGGAACCTACCATTTTTTATCAATGAGTAAAGCTTAGTTTTCCCCATTTTTGTCTCATGTAAGACTTCGCTTAAAATCATTATTTTTTTCCCCACCATCTCGACCCCTAAACACTTAGAGATTCAATTCTGCACTAAAAAGACCAATCGAAAGATGAAATATAACGCAAGAAAAGTGGGCTTATTTATTACTAGTGCCATCGCTGAAGTAGCTCAACGCAATTGGAATAGTATTTAAGAAGCGTTAAATAGATATTAAATTCAAGGGAGCTGGTTGGTCGATTCAATGAGGTTTTATAAAAATAACTCAGACATATTGAGTTTTTTTACTGTCAATTGGCGGATAAATTGGCGCTGTACTTTACAGCATAGTAGGATGCTGTGTGCATAGTGAAACCAGCAGAGTGTGTTGTTATTTCTTATTGGCTAATGAATCCAAGTAATTCGACCAGTCTTGCATCATTTTAGCGCGTTGCGGTAAATACAAAGCGTGATTGTAGGCTGCAGATACAGCATTGCGTTCTGAGTGGGCTAGCTGTAGCTCAATATGTGCATGATCATAGCCTTGCTCATGTAATATTGTACTGGCCAGGCCTCTAAAGCCGTGACCAGTCATGCGGCCCTTATACCCCATTCTTTCTAATGCTTTAAGAATCGTATTGTTGCTCATGGATTTTCCCTGGCCTTTAGTGCTTGGAAAAAGTAATTTGCTATCTCCTGTAATCGCTTTAATTCGCTTCAGTATTGATAGGACTTGTGTGGATAGAGGTACGATGTGATCGGTATCCATTTTCATGCCGTAAATCTTTTTTCCATTCTCATCGTTAATTCTGCCCGGAATCTTCCATTGATTCTTTTCAAAATCAAAATCCTCCCAGCGCGCGCCTATCAATTCACTGGTTCTTACGAATGTGCTATACATTACCAGCATGGCCAGTCTTGTAATTGGAGTGCCTGAGTAATCATGAATAGCGCGTATCAATTCAGGTAGGTCGGCCTCATTTACCCTGGCGTAGTTCTCTTTTCTTCTAGGTGGAATAATGTCCCCTGGATTAATGTCGGTGGCGGGGTTGCGTGTAGCTTTACCGTGTGCAATCGCAAATCTGAATATTTGCCCTATTGTTTGATGGCAGCGCTTGGCAATATCGAGTGCGCCACGGCCAGCAATAGCTTTTATAACGGCCACTATTTCTGGTGCTTGTATCTGGCTGATTGCTCTATTTCCAATGGTTGGGAATACATCAGCCTCTAGTCGCCGCATAACATAGTCGGCGTGGCGACCATGTTTGTCTTGTTGCCAATGTGCATACCATTCTTCCGATACTTGTTTGAATGAGTTAGCTTGGGCTTCATTTCTAGCAGTTTTAACTTCTTTTCTGTGTTGGCTAGGGTCGATGCCATTAGCAACCAATTTCCGAGCATCATCACGCCGCTCACGTGCTTGCAGAAGAGAAATGTCAGGATATTTCCCGAATGAAATTAATTTAGGCTTATTTTCAAATTGATATCGAAAGCGCCAGAGCTTAGATCCAGTAGTCTCAACTTGTATAGAAAGCCCTAGGCTATCTGTTACGTTGTATACCTTCTCTTTTGGCTTTAAAGCCTTTAGTTGTGTGTCATTCAGCATGGTTTGTATAGATTTTTATAGTAATTTAAAAAAGTATACAATTCCTATACAAAAAATGTAAGGTTCTATACAAATCAGGAAGAACGGTTTTGCACTAATAAAAACCCTAAGTCATTGATATTTATTAAGCAATGTGAACTTTTTTGAACTGGAGAGGACGAAAAAAATCCCCAAAAATGGGGATTGTGGCGGAGAGCGAGGGATTCGAACCCTCGATACAGATTTAAGCCCGTATGCTTCCTTAGCAGGGAAGTGCCTTCGACCACTCGGCCAGCTCTCCGTTCTGTTGCTTTTTTCGCTTATTGCGAGGGCG
>Ga0208121_100086_pt1 | contig 50581 bp, 66 predicted proteins | sample LakWasMet62_LOW9_2_FD_183894 | JGI IMG/M metagenome (GOLD analysis project Ga0208121, IMG submission 183894) | Freshwater sediment methanotrophic microbial communities from Lake Washington under simulated oxygen tension - Sediment Metagenome... | ecosystem: Environmental > Aquatic > Freshwater >... | reverse complement strand
CCGGCTGCTGGAGCGCATCGTCAAGACCTTGCCACCCAATCTTCGGCTCCTCGCTACTACGGCGACGGCTAACAATAGGGTGATGGATGATCTCTCGGCGGTGCTGGGGCCAAAGCTCGATGTGTCGCGGGGCGATCTCAATCGCACCTCGCTTTCTTTGCAAACCATCCGGCTGCCCAGCCAAGCCGAACGCCTTGCATGGCTGGCTGAACAACTCGCCACGCTGCAGGGCCACGGCATCATTTACACGCTGACTGTAAGGGATGCTAATCAGGTCGCTGCCTGGCTAAAGACCCAAGGCTTCAATGTGGAAGCCTATACCGGAGAAACCGGTGATCGTCGTGAGCAACTGGAACAGGCATTACTTAACAATCAAGTTAAAGCGTTGGTTGCGACGACAGCATTGGGCATCCTCGCACTGGAGCAACAGAGCGAGGGCTTGTTGAACCGGATCGTGGGGGGCGCGTGATGCAGCAACTTCCTCGGCACGCGCAATACAAAGAATCCGGTTTGCCGTGGGTCGGGGAGATTCCCGCGCATTGGCAGACTCGCCGTAATCGTTTCTTGTTCAGAGAAGTAGATCAGCGTTCGAAGCATGGTGAGGAAACTCACCTCTCCATGAGTCAGGTTCACGGCCTTGTACCGAGCAAGGATCTAGGCCGTAAGAGCCTCCAGTCGGAGAATTACGCGGGCGGGAAGCTCGTGGCAGAACACGATTTGGTGCTCAATCGCCTGAAGGCGCATCTCGGTGTTTTCGCGCGAGCGAAACAAGCGGGTGTCGTCAGCCCGGACTACACCGTGCTCAGGCCAAAAGGCGATGCATCTGTCCGATATTGCGAATCGCTTTTCAAGACGCCGATGTACGTTGGAGAGTTTCGGCGGCGAACAAAGGGCATCGTCGAGGGGTTCTGGCGGCTCTACACAGATGATTTCTACAACGTGACGGCACTATTGCCGCCACCGGAGGAGCAAGGCCAGATCGTCGCTTACCTGCGCGCGCAGGATGCGCACATCGCCCGCTTCATCAAGGCTAAGCGCGAACTCATCAAGCTGCTGACCGAACAGAAGCTACGCATCATCGACCACGTCGTCACGCACGGCCTCGACACTGCAGTCGCGCTGAAGCCTTCCGGCATCGAATGGCTGGGCGATGTGCCGGAACATTGGGAAGTGAAGCCGCTTAAACGTTGGGTGAGGCTGAATGCCCGCACGCTGGGCGAGAAGACCAGTCCAGATTTTGAGTTCCGCTACGTGGACATCGGCTCGGTGCAAACCGGGCGCCTGGCGAAGGAACTTGAACGCATCCGTTTCGAGGCCGCCCCATCCCGAGCGCGTCGTGTTCTACGCCGAGGCGACACTATCATCTCGACTGTACGGACGTACCTGAAGGCCATCTGGTATGTCAGTGAGGACGCCGATGACCTGATCGCATCCACCGGGTTTGCGGTGCTCACGCCCGGCAAGAGTGTGGAGCCCGAATACCTCGGATACGTCATCCAGAGCAGTGCCTTTGTGAACCGGGTGGCGGCGAACTCTATCGGCATCGCGTATCCCGCCATCGCAGAAACTGTGTTGGGGCGCTTCCCGGTGGCGCTGCCACCGACCGTGGAGGAACAGCAGGCCATCGTTGCGCACATCAAGACAGAGAGTGCGCCGCTGGACGACGCCATCACCCGCACGGAAGCCCGACCATTGTTCTCGAGTTGAACCACATCAAGTTCGATCTGGTGCCCGCGACAAAAACGTGGCTCGGCGAGCTTCAGATTCCCAACGGGTCAGGCGGTTGGATGACCACGAATCCGAACGACTTCAACGCCACTCTTGAAGCAAAGAACAAGGACAACAACTCTTTGATCAAGCCAACTATTCGTCTGATGAAATATTGGAATGCGGCCAGCGGATTTCCATTCGATTCATTTGCGATGGAGAAGTGGATTTGTGGTCAAGGCTTTTGGTTCCAGTCGAATCAAAAGGACTACCTGTTTTCGGTAATCGACAATCTGAGCACCGACTCGTCTTACTCGCAACGAGTCAATAATGAAATCACGCGTGCAAAAACTATTGTGGCCAAGGTCAGGCAATGCGAGAAAGACCAGATGCCGGTAACGGCTGAGAATGAGGTCAAGAAGTTGTTCAGGCTCTGAGGGGGTATTGAAATGGCATTAAATCTCGCAAAGGCCGTCATCGGCTACCTGAAGGAACGCCCCGAGGAAAAATTCACTGCTCGGCAAATTGCCGAATGGGTATTTGCCACCTATCCGGATGAGTGCCAGGAAAAGCGGGCCAACAGCCGTGGGGACTACATCAAGTCTGATGCGGATCTGGTGCAGCAGCTCGTCGCAGAAATCAGTTCGCAGCGCCCGCGCATGCAAACGAAGCACCCAGAGCTGAAAACGACAGAGGGACGGCCGCGCAAGTACTACTACTCGGAGCGCTCGGACAGCGCCGAAGTGGCGGCGGTGGAAAGCGAAGGTACGTCGGCGGCTGCAGATGCCAATGCGTTAAAGATTGACGAACACGCGCTGTACCCATTGTTGTCGCAATACCTGTGGGAGGAGTTCGGCGTCTTCTCCAAACGCATCGACGAGAAGCGTTCATCCAACAAGCGCGGGCCCAATGGCAATCGCTGGCTGTACCCGGACGTGGTCGGCATGGAGGATTTGGGCGCGGACTGGCATCAGGAGGTTCGCGACTGCGTCAACCAGTATTCCGACAAGCGCACCAAGTTGTGGTCGTTCGAGGTCAAGCTGCTGATCAATCGTTCGAACGTGCGCGAGTGCTTTTTTCAGGCCGTATCGAACTCGTCCTGGGCCAACTTCGGTTATCTGGTTGCTGCGGAAATCGGCGGCACCGACACACTGAAGGAACTGCGGATGCTCTTCGCGGCCCACGGCATTGGCTTCATCAAGCTGGACGTCGACAACCCTGCCGACAGTCAGGTGCTGATTCCGGCGCGTGAGCGCGACGAGATCGATTGGGACATGGCCAATCGGCTGGCCACGGAGAACAGGGACTTTTTGGAGTACGTGAAGCTGGTGAAACAGTTCTACCAGACCGGCGAGGCGCGTCCGGCGGACTGGGATGTTCCCGCGACGGAGGACTGACGGTTTATTCCAGATGGCCGATCACGTCGAGGCGTTCATCGCCACGCTGAAACGCCCCGAACCAGCCGTCGCGCGAGTCGGCGCGCGTGCGGCTCACCAGCAGCGTGAACCCCTCGCAGTCGCGCCCCTTGGCGGTGGCGAAGTCGGTGGTGTCGAATTTGGCCTCACGCACCAGTGTCGTGGCCACCGACTTCATGGCCGACTCAAACAGGTCAAGCAGGTTGTCTTGTAGGCTGGCGTCAATGTTGCGTGAGGTGACGTCGTCAATGACGGCGTGCTTGAATCGGTTACTCATGGTTGATACTCCGTGTTGGCATGGATGACATGAACGCGCTGTTCGGCAGCGAAGCCAAGATCTTCTGCGCGGTTTGAAATCACACGTTGCGTAGCAGCCAAGCGGCCTCAGCCTCTCGCCGCGTAACGAGTCCCGGCAACACTTTCCCGCCGCCATAGACCCAGCGTCGCAGCTCCGTTGCGGCGGCAGCCCAGTCCCGCTGGTTGATGCGCCGTCGCAGTGTCGACGTCTGCAACCGTCCGGCGCCAAGGTTGAACGTGAAGTCCACAATTGCCGCGAGCCGCCCCTCGGGCTCGGTGGCCAGCACCGGGCAGTAGCGCAGCGTGGCAGCGAGTGCCGATTGGAGATCGCGCGCCAGATAGACCTCTGCTTCCGTCTCCGTAATCGGTGGGTGCTTGGAATCGCAGAGATGGCCGTACCCAATCGTCCAAAAGCCTGCGGGGCAGATGTATGGAACGGCAGTGATCTCGATTCCGCGCTTCACCCTGCGCTCAAACCCCTCGAAGCGCTTAGCCAGTTCGATGGCCGCCTTCGGTACCTCGGTCACGGCCGCACCCGGTCAAACACGCGCCCGAGGAACCAGAAGTTCAGCACCCCGGCCCACAGCGCCTGATCGGCCTCCGTCCAGGCATGCAGGATGGCCGTGCCCCAGCCAGCACCTGCAGTCACTGCAGCCGCGAATGCGGCCGTCTTGGCGGCGCAGTACAAGGCCATAAACCAGTAGGTGATGACCGGGCGAACGCTGCAAGACAGGGCATCGGCCCAGCGCACGCCGGTTTTTTCGCCCTGCGTGCGAACGGCTTCTCGCAGTGTTTCGATGGCTCCGACGTTCCACGCGGCATCGGCTCCCGCGCCGATTTCCGACATTCGCTGCGCGCCACGCAGCTTCTCGAACTCCAGCGCCTTGTCCTGCATCGCCAGTTCATGGCCGCGCTCCCCCTTGCGGTCGAGCCACTTGAGGATTTCAGGTGCGAGACGGAAGGCCCCACCGAGGAGACCACCGAGCAAGGTCTCGATCATTGCGGGCCTCCCATCAGTTTGAGCTTGATGGCGGCACCGACCAGCAGCGCGGCCAGGATGCCGGTGGTGATGACCTTGACGGTGGTCTGCCAAGCCGTGCGGCGGGCGTCACGCCAAGCCTCCAGCAGATCGCGCAGTTCACGAATGTCGCGCGCTGCGTGGCCGTTTTCCAGGCCGAGATGGGTCAGGACACGTTCGGCTCCGCGTTCAGCGGCGCGGTCGAGCAGTTCGTCGAAGTCCTCGCGTCGCAAGAGCAGCATGTTCTCGACGAGCGCAGGCTGTTGTTGTTCGGGTTCGGTCATAGCAGTCTCCAGAAAGGCGAAACCCGCCCAGTGCGTGAACACATGGGCGGGTTTCTGGTGGGTACGAAGAAGGGAATTCAGATGGCGATGCCAGCGCTCCAGCCGGTGGACTTGTAGGCTGAGAGCTTGGCCTCGTCCTCGATGTAGCAAAGCCAGCCAATCTTGGGAACGTGGTACTCCCAGGCATCGGCAATGCGCACGGCGATCTGGTTCGTTTTGCCTGCCCACACACCCGTGGCAGCAGCAGGCACGATGTAGCGGTCGCCGTTGGCGGGGCTGGCAGGTGGCGTGGTCAGGTCGCGGTCTTTCACGGACAGGCCGACCACCGCGCCGAGGCGCTTGAGGTTGGTGTCCATGCCGGTGTCCCAGCCACTTTCGCCGAGCGTCCAGCCGTAATTGAGTCCCAGGTTTGGGTCGGTTAATGACATGGTTTATCTCCAGAGATTCAATGCTTGGCCGATGGTTTGACGTATTCGCCGGACAGCGTCCGGGTCGCCGGTGCGGTGGCTTTGATGCGGGTGCTGTCGCCAGTGCCTGCCAACGATGGGTAGGTACAGCACGCCGCCCCGCTTGGCTACGAGCAGGGTCAGCAGCCAGTCGGCGAAGTTGTTGAGGTCGGTGGTTTCTTTGAGCACGGCTTCTACGGCAGATCGACGCATCACGATCAGGCCGTGCACATGGCTGGCGCTGTTCGCGTGCTGCCAGCGGCTGTAGGCCAGACGACGCACGGCGATGTCATGGCCGTTTTCGTCGGTCAGCGCTTCGTCGGTGTAGGCCATCACGGCCTGCGGGCAAGCATCCAGCGCGTCGGCCAGTTGTGTGAAGGCACTGGCTTCGTACAGATCGTCGGGATCGACAAAGGACAACAGCGGCAACGTGCCTTGTGCATAGCCTACCGCGCGTGCCTCACCGATACGGCCTGGAATGCCGGGCAGAACGTGCAACTGGATCGGCGCACCTTCAAGACTGGCGATGCAGGCCTCCCGCCATTCGGCAGGTTCGTTCAGGGTGAGCAGATGAACATCAATGCGCGCCTTCATCACACACCTCCCCAATACTGTCCCCAACGCAGGCCGTAGCCCGCGCGATCCATGACCCGCACCTGCGGCTGCCAGCTGCTCAAACCATCGCGCTCGGCGCTGATCTCCACCGTGATGCGGTCGCCCAGCGCACCGGCATCCAGCGCGGCCACGGTTGCCGTCCAGGTAAAGGTGGTGCCGAGCAGTCCCGTTTCGGTGTGCGCCAGCACGCTGTTGCGATTGCGGATACGCAGCGTGTAGCTCACGCCCAATTCCGGCCCGATGTCGCCCTCGTCTTGCTGCACGAGATAGGCGGTCTGCTGCGTGCGGTCGCGATGGACCCACGCGACGGTGAGGTCACCGGCCACCACGACAGGCTCGGTCTGGCCATTGAGGCGGATACGACCGGGTGGATACGGCAAAGCCTGCCGACCGGTCAGCACCATCGGCTGCCCATTGGCGGCCAGCACAGGATCTCCCTGATCGGTCGATGTGCGAGGAATCGCACCCACGAACACCGACTCGCCCGGGGCGCGTTCGGCACCTTCCGATGCCAGCCATTCACCAACACCGATCAGTCGAGTCCCCGACGCATGTGCTTGGGGCGTGGTGTCGAGCATGCCGCGTGCGAGATCGATGGTCGCGTCTGCGGCATCGAAGGCCAGGACGGCAACTACCTCTGCAATCGACCCACTGGCATCCACGAGATAGGCGTAGTCGCCCACGGCCAGTCTTTCCGGCTGGCTGATAGCCGTCACTGGCATACCGATGGCATCGACCTCGCTGGCAGGCAAGGCTGCATCGAGCGTCAGCAGTGGTGCGTAGTCCTCACCCACGACGGTTGCGAGGTCGCCGCCGGATGCGCCGGTGGCCAGTTGCCAGTTCAACTGCCCGGTGCCACCGGCGGCGGCCAGCGCACCGAGATAGGTGTCGGTGTCGGTCAGGTAGGCCAGATCTGCGCGCGACAAGCGCCGGGCCAGTTCCCAATACGGCACCTCGACGGACAGCACCAAGGCGGGGGGCAAAGGTTCGATGGTCGGATCTTCGACGTGCGGCGGCGGGGGCGACAACACGGTGTTGCTCATCCCGAACACATCTTCCATCGCTTCGATGCGCCACTCGGCCGCGCCCAAGGTGCCGGTATCGATGCCGGTAACACGCACCACCATCTGGTCTACGCCCAAACGCGGCCAGTTCAGCAGGAACACATCGCCCGGCAGCGGCGCACGTTCCAGCGTGTCGCGTGCCACGGTCAGACTCATCCGGGCCAGCGGCGAACCCAAGGCGCGCAGGTCACGCAAGGCCAGCCGGGCAGCGAGTGGCCCGTAGTTGACGCCCGGGTAGTCGCGGCGCTGATTGATCACGCCGCCTTGCAACTGGATGGCGGCAAGATTTTCGACTGTGACCGTCGCATCACCGCCGGTTTGCCAATCGGTGTAGACGACGGTCAGTTCATTGGGTAGCTCGCCCCACTGGGCACGCTCGAAGCGTTCCAGCCGGACGATTTCGTCAGGCCCCAACTGCGGCAGGCTGTCGATCCAGTAGTCGTCGCGCAGCAGTTTCAGCTCAAACGTGCCTTGCTCCGGATCGGTGTAGAGGATGCCGCCGATGTGGTCGATGACCTGGCCGATGAAGCTCTCGATGGGCTGCTGGCGCGTCCAGATCAAATTGAGGCCGAAGCCCTCACTCGACAAAGCCCATGCCGCATTCCAGAAACTCCAGCCGATGGTGCTCTGCGGATAGCCCATGCCCCAGTGCGGATCGGTGAGGCACTGAACCAGGATGTGCGCCGGATTCATGCCGACGCTAATCTCCTGTCCTTCGTCCTCATCCCAGATGCGGACTTCGGAATCTCCCATCCAGGCATGGTCATGCCAACCGGCATTGAAGCGACGCACCCGCACAGCCCAAGGCTTGATGTACGGGTTGTTGGCCGCAAACAGGATCTTGCGCGCCACCAAAGACAGCACGCCTCGGAATGCCGGAATGGCTGGCCCAAGGCGACTCATCAGATAGTCGTTACGCCCCTGACCAGCATGGCCCGACAGCACATCGATGGTGCCCACCACGCCGCCTTCACGCTCGTCACCACCAAACAGGGTGGGCTTGTTGATGGAGAGACTGGTCAGCCCATGCCCGTTCGGTAGCGGCGCACGGTCGGCATCACCCCACGCTGTACGGTCGCCCATCTGGATTTCCTGCACGGCATCGACCGGCCCTTGGCACAGGGCTAGATGCAGCCCCATCCGGTAGCGGTAGCCAACGGTTTGCGATTTGCTGCTGCCACCCATCAGCCGTGCTCCCGCTGGCTGGACTGATTGCGGGCGTGCTCGACCACCCGCTGCGCCATTGCATCGCCGGTGGCCAGCAGGGTGTCGGCGTCACAGCCATCCCGCAGAAAGGCGCGGAAATCTAGATCGTGACGCGCAAACCAAGTGCGCGTGCCGTTCACGCACAGGCCCACGGCGCGCACATGATCGATGGTGATGACGGTCTGCGTGGTCATTTCTTGCCACCTTTCTTCTTGATCGGATCGGCTTCCAGATCGCCGTACCAGACGACGTTGGAGCCGCGCAGCAGCACGGTGCCGAACACGACGGGAATCGGTCGGCCTTCTTCTGCGGTTGGGGCATCGACGTCGGACAGGGACGCCGGTTTGGGTTCGGGCGGTTTCGGGGCGAGCGCGACCGAAACCAGCGCCGCCACCACGATGACGACGAGGTACCACATGGCGATTTCTCCAGGGATTCAGAACACGCCGGTCGAAAACGGGTTCTTGCTTGGGATGGCGGGAAAGCCGCCGTAGTTGTCGAGGTTGCCGAAGCGCGACTCGCACGTGGCCGTGCTGTGGTCGCAGCCGACCGTCAGCAGCACTTCGGTGCCGACCTCAATGGCTACCGGATAGAGCAACTCGACGCCGCCACCGTAGTCATTGACGATCATGTGGCGGGCACCTTCCGGGGTTTGCAGCCAGCCACCGGCCAAGCCACCACTGACGCTGCCGGGCGTGCCACCGTCGAGATCGACGTTGCGGCCATTGCTGTTGCTCACCAGGGCACTGGCAGCAATCGGTGACGCGCCGCAGGCAGCTGAATACAGCACGTGGGAACACTTGCGGCTGTAGAGCCGCCGCAACCCGATACGCTTGAGGCTGACCTGCGCCGACTCGCAGCGAACGCGAGCGACATCGTCAGCGACTTCGACGCCCAGCACCCGGCCCATCCAGCGCGTACCGGAGATCCACCAGTAGTCGCCCCACGTGTCTCGTCGTCCGATACGCAGGGTGATCGAGGTGGTGTCGCCGGTCAGCGAGTTGGCGAGCAGATGGCGCACGAGATCGCAGCTCGGCGGCAGTTTCAGATCCAGCCCAGCCTTCGCAGCTTCAGCTCCCAGCGCCAGTTCGTTGCGTTCGATGGGCAGGCTTGCGTACAGATTGCCGTCCAGATCGACGTCGAATTCGTGCGGCGTCAGATAGAACTGCGCGCTTTCGCTGGCGAAGGCGTATAGCTCGACTTCCAGCAATGGGTTCTGGCTCATAGTGCTTACTCTCCCTCGTAGGTTTGACGGTCATTGCCGCGTGGTTCGGGCAACTGGCGCGCGGTCAGGGTGATCTCCAGCAACGTCGGGCTGTGCCAGTACAAGTCGATGGCGTCGTGATCGAGGCGGCAGCGCACGAGACGAATGACGCGGCTGCCTTCGGGCACCCAGTCGTCGAGGCCCGAGCGCAGCACCAACACACCGCCCTGATCCAGATGGCAGGTCGCCGTCAGGGCGTACTGCCGGTAGCCGTCCGGATGCACGATCAAGCAGGCGGCGGGGCGATGCCAAAACGCAGAGATGTCTTTGCCATCCACGCGCAGGAAGCCATCTTCGGAATCGGCCTCTGCGGTCACCCACAGGATCGGGGCCAAACCATCGGGCAGCCAGAAGGCTTCCAGACGGCCTTGGGTGCGCCACAACCGCGCCCGCCAGATTTCGATTTCATCCAGTGAACTGGCCAGATAGCGCCGCTGGAAGGTAGTGGTCGACCACGGATCGTCCCGGCGCACCCACGGATCTGCAGGCGAAAAGTCCTGGCGGGTGATCGTGGCTTGTGCGGCGGTCGTCGGATCGTCACGCCAGTTGCCATCCGGCCAGACCGGGGCCTCGTCGAGCCATGGGTCATCCAGGACATCCTGGTCGGGCAATGGTGCAGGCTGGATCTGCGTGGGAATGTTGCCGCCGACCATGCCCGGCACCCACTGCGTGAGATCGGCCGGGTCGATGGCCTTGCCCCACACCAAGGGCATGACGGTGCTGCCCACGGCTGCGGCGCGTGCCAAAGGTTTCATCAGCCACAGCAGGTCGCTTTCCACATCGCTGAGCTGGGCGATCTGCCAGCCATCGGCGGCGCTGATCAAGATCCAGCGGCCATTGCCCTCAATTTCCTGCCAGCCCTGCACCCCGTCGTAGGTCAGATGCACATTGGCCGAGAGTGGCCCGAACTGTCGCCCGTCTGCCTCCGTCACGTTGAGTGCCAGTGCGCCACGTTCGCAGGACTCAGTCAGATGAACCGCGTACTGCGGCAGCGGCCACAGCGCCATTTGACCGAGATGATCGGCCAGCCAGTCGGCCACCAGGGCATCGGTCTGACGAGCGTTACCCACCTTGTAGGTGAGCCAGCGCCGGGGAACGCGTCTGCGTGCCTGACGGGATTCATTGCCACTGTGACGCTGGTCTGCCACTCCAGCCGTTCCACGAGGGGCTCCATCCAATCATGGCGGAAGGCAAACACGCCGCGTTGTGCATCCGGCCACGGCTGGTCGCCAAAGGCATCCATACCAGTGGCGACGATGGCGCTTGAGGCCGTATCCCGGCGCAGCACTTCGACCAAGAAGGTCGGTGTATCGATGGGTGGCCAGGGGCCTGCCAAGGATTCCGCCAGCAGGCTGGCCGCCAGATTGGGTGGCAGCGGAGCCACAGCCGATTCCGGCGTGAAGTGGGCTGCGCTCGCACCAAAGGTGGCACGCAAGAGCACTTCACTCTGGAAGGCGGGCAGTTCGCTTCCCGGCGTCGGCTTGCTGGAAACCTCCGCGATGTCTTGAACGACGACGCGATCCGTCATGCCGACTCCACACCGAACTCAGCGGCATTGAACGCGGCCTCCGTCCACTGCACGTTACCGTTCGGGTTGCGCTCGAACAGCGTGCTCTGCCACGCCAGTTGCTCCTGCAGAATGATGTCGGTACTGACGGCGCTCTGCGTACCACTGACCACGAGGCCTTTGACCTTGCCCAGACCGGCGTCGGTCTTGCGCGCCAGCATGGTCAGTTGCACGCCGTAGATGGCGGGCGTGGCCATCACCGGCAGCGGCTCGACATCGAAGGACTGACGCAGCCCCACGCTGGGCGCACTGATTGCCGTAGCCTCGTCCTCGTCACTGACGGCTTCCCATGCGGCAGTGCCGACCGGACTGGTTGTCCACTGGTTCAGGCTGCCATCGGCCTGAGCCTGCAAGGCATCGACGCGCACGTCGCCAAGAAAGGTGTTGTTGATCGTGCCGGTGGTGTCGGCGATGTAGAAGTCGTCGACATCGATGGTGAGTGGACAGTTCTGGCCGGGGACCGCGCCGACGAATGCCGTGAGCAGTTGGCCACCGCCTTGGATGGTGTTCTGCGCCGTCATCTGGATGGCCAGGATGCCGTTGATGCGCACTGACAGAATGCCGTTGCTGGTGCCCTGCGTGACCTGCAACTCGATGTAGTGCCAGCCGCGCGCCGGAGCGCTGGCGACTGATACAGAGATCAGCTGGTCGTAGCCGTATTGCCAGCGGTAGAGCTTGAGCCGACCGTCCTCGCCGATCTTCACCAAATGTGCAACCTGCGAGTTGGCATCGCGCACGCCGAGCAGCAAGGGTTCGATGTAGGTGTTCTGGTACGGCACCACCCGAATGGCCGCCCCGACGATCAGGCTGGTCTTGGTGGCGTCCAGGTTCTTGACGTAGCCGCCCCCGGAACCTTCCGGCAAACGCAGGGCATAGGAGGACGGACGACGGCCATTGATGCGGGTGGCCTGCGGCGACAGGTAGGCCGCCTTGCCACGTGCGAGCCACGGATCGCCAAAGCTGTCCACAGCCTGCGGGTCGTAGTGATCGAAACCGTCGATGAACAGAAGTGCCATTGGACTTTCCCCTGAAAATTCAGCCTTGCAGCGCCGCACGGATGGCCCGTGCATTGCGCCCGATGATGTTGACGATGACTTTCTCTCCGGCAGGCGACTGCAGGTGGTCGTGGGTCACGCCCGGATCGACCGCGTTGACGATGCGCACCGCCTGATTCATCTGCGGCTGCGCGGGCGGCACTTTCACCTCCGGTACCAGCCCGCCCGCTGCGAAGGCCAATTCGCCACCCTTGAAACGTGGGCCTGCCGACAAGCCGTTGAGCGAATCGAGGAAGGCCACACCGACCTGGCGCACGGCGGCCGCCCGCACCACGTACTCGCCTGCGGACAGACGCGCCGGGATCGAATCCGACGTGGCGCTACCCGGGCCGGAGACCAGACCGCCACCCGCGAACTTCTTGATTCCACCCAAGAGAGCCATCACAGCGGCGACCATGGCTACCATCGCGGCCACCGCGAGTGCCGGGCCAACGTAGGGAATGGAAGCCTGCGACGCCGCCGCCCCGGCTCCCGCCTTGGCCGCATCCATCGACACCACGGCGGTGGTTTCGGTGGTCTTTTGGGCGACCTTGGCGGCGCTGGCCGCCGCATCGACGGTTTGCTCCTGCTGGATGAAACCGAGCTTGAGCGCCAGCATCCGCGCCTGCATGGCGATCCACTGCTGAAACGGCTGGATCACGATCTGCTGCAGGAAGGCGTCGGCCACCTGCTGGAAAATGCTGGCCAAGGCACTGCGCCAGGTCTGCGCGCCGGTGATCATCCCGTTGAGCGCACCGCCGAAGCTCTCACCGATGCGGTTCCACAGCGGGGCCATTTCATCGACGGTAAGCCGGGTGCGATCCAGCTCGTTGCGCCACGCCTGCACGCGAATCACCGCATCGGGCCCGATGGCCTGCGCGGCTTGCTGCATGGTCGGCAACAAGCGCTCCATCTCTGTGGCTGATTGCTGTTGCAAGGCCACGATCTGCTGACGGGCCTGCGCTTCGGTGAGCAGACCGGCCTGCTGCTGGGTCTGAATGGCCTCCTGCGCATTGCGCAGACGCTCGGTGACCTGCCGCCATTGGGCCTCCAAGGCCGCCAGATTGGCCTGCGCTGCCTTCACGTTGATCAGCCGGTCAACGAGCGACACGCCGTCGGTATCGCTTTCTGCAGCAAGACGCGCCCGCAGGTCGCGGTAGCTGCGCTCGATGGCAGCCTGCCGGTCGGCATCTGTGGCTGTGCCGGTGATCTGTGCCAGTTCCTCACGCGCCTGCGCCAAAGCATCGGCCAGTTCACGCTCGGCTTGCGCAGCCTTGCGCGCATTGGCCTGCTCGATGTCTGTGCGCCGGTTGTTGAGCGTGATGAGGTCGGCTTCCGCTTTGGCCACTTCAGCCTTGGCGCGCAGGCGGTCGTTTTCCGATTTGCCCGTGGTGGCGACTTGCTGACTACGGGCCAGCTCCTGCTGCTTGCGGGCAATCTCGGCATCGACCTCGCGCTGCTCGATGGCCGTTTTCTGCGTGTAGTAGTCGCGCACCGAGACCAGACGGTCCTCGAGCGCAGCATCCAGCGCAGTTTGTTGCCGGGTCAGACCGTCCTTGAGCAGGGCGAACTCGGCGTCCAGCTGCGCTTTCATCAGCGTGGTTTGCGCGCCGGTCGTGTCCTGCGCTGGCTTGACGGCTTTGGGCTTGGTCAGGCGTTGCAGCAGTTCCGGATCGGCCTGGATCTTGGGTGCCTTGACCTCGATGGGCTTGGGGTCGAACAGGCTGTCCCGGAAGGACGCCAGCTCATCCAACCGTTTGACCAGATTGCCTTTGAGGTCGGCAATGATGGCCTTCGCTCCGTCGGCATTGCCCTTGAGCGCTTCCACAGCGGCGGCGACACCCGCGCCAATGGCCTCGCCCAAGGCGACGAAGGCCTTGCCAACCGTGGCGGCACCGAGCGCCAGGGTCTTGAGCACCAGCACCACGCCATCCAGGATCGCGCGCAGTGTGCCGCCTTGCTTGGCCGACTCGACCATGCCACCGGCCATGTCGTTCAAGGCAGGCAGCAAAGAGGCGATGATCTGGTTGCCAATGCTGGTGGTAGCCAGCTTCAGCTTGTCGAGCGCATCGTTGAAGTTGCCCGCCTGCGCTGCAGTCTCACTGCTCATCTGCACGCCGAGCGCCTGCATCTCGGCAGCCAGCTCGTTGATGCCGTCGCGCCCTTGATTCAGGAACGGGATCAGCTCTGCTCCCGACTTGCCGAACAGTTGCACGGCCAGGGCGGTTTTCTCCGCACCATTGGGCATGGCCTTGAAGCGCTCAGCCAGATCCAGCAGCACCTGATCGGTGGCGCGCAAGGTGCCGTCCTGGTTCTTGAACTCGACGCCCACGGCGGAGAATCCGCGAGCAGCATCTTCCGACCCGGTCGCGGCTTCCAGCATCGTGGTGGACAGCTTGCGCAGCCCCTTCTCGAACGATTCGCCCGACACACCGGACTGTTCGGCTGCCGGTTTCCATACCGACAGGGTCTCGACGCTGACACCGACACGTTGCGACATCTCGTCCAGCGCGTCGCCAGTGTCGATGGCCGATTTCACCATCGCGGTCAGACCGGCCACGGAGACAGCCACCCCGAGGTTGGCCAGCACGCCGTTGACGCTCTTGGCGGTGTCGGTCAGGCCACCCAGGCCCCGCTTGATCGAGTCGAAAGCGGTCTTGGTCTGGTCGACGGCACTGATCAGGATTTGGGCACGATTGCTTGCCATCAGACTTTGTCCAGTTCTTGTTGAATCGCCCGCGCCAAGGCAGGTAGTGCGCGTTGCACGCCAACCGCCAGATTCAGTCGTCGTTTGAGATCGACGCGCTTGACCAGCACGGCGATGGGAATCTCCTGGCCACGCTTGATCTGCTTGGCCCCGGTACGACCACGCTCGGCCCGCTTGAAGCGGCCCAGCTGCCTGGCGTTCTCTTTGATGTTCTCGGCCATCAGCAGCACGCGACCGTTCTTCTCGATGAAGAAGGCATTGCCCGAGCGCATCAGGCCATCGATGACCGCCTTGAAGCGCTTGGGGCCGATGCGCCCGGGCAGCAGCGGTATCAGCAAATTGCCGCTCACCGTGCCGCCTTTTTCGTGCAGGCCGAGCCACGGAATCTTGCTGCCCACCAGCAAGGCGGGCAGTTGCTCCGACTTCTTGTCGAATACCTTCACGCCCATCGAGGAGATGAAGCTGTTGCGTTTGACGGTGAAGGCGCTGCGCATCTCGGATCGCGCGGCGTCACGCACTTCACGCCCGCCCGATTGCATGCCCTTGGCGACGGCAGCGTGGATGGCACGACGCCGCTCCGCACCCCACGCCGCCAGCTGGCGCGGGTCCAGCAGGCCGGTGGTGGTGAGCGAGAGACGCATGGCTCAGTCCTTGAGTAGATCGCGTTGCAGTTGTTCGATCCCACGCTTCTCGCCCTGTGCTGCCACGGCATGAATGCCGAGCAGCTGGGCCAGTTGCTGCCGCTCGATCTGTCCGTCGGCATCCAGAAAGGCTTGCGCCTGCGTGAGCGTGTAGCCCATCAAGTCACCGAGGCGGTGACCGGCGCGGATCAGGCGGGCGACGGCAGCGTCCCACCCGAGTTCGTCAGTGAGCGCAGCGTCGGCGCGAGTCGCTGGGCTGCGCCCTGAATGCTCGGCACGACGTGCGCCACGAAAAAATCCGCGTTCACCTCGAACACGGCGGCGGCCAGTTGCACGGCGTCCTCCAGTGACAGATCGTTGATCCACGCGCGTTCGCGTCGGGTGGTGATCGCCAGCAGGTCGAGCACGGCATCGCCGTGCCGCCCCAGCAGCGCCATCCAGTCCGGATCGCTGGTGATTTCCTCGGCCAGCGGGCGCACCACGGCCAGCAGTCGTGGCAACTCACCCAGCCGGATCGGCGTCAGTTCCAGCGCGGTGCCGGACAGCGTCACGACCACAGGCTCAGGGGGGAAGGTCTTGAAGCCGTCCATCACAGCAGCACCAGACGACCGAACTGACCGAGATCACCACCGACCGGCTTGGTCAGATCCGCCAGTACTTGGCCCGACAGCTCGAACTTGAGCAATTCGTCCGTGATGATCGAGAGCTCCTTGGCCGGGTTGATGGCCACGCGGTAGAGGTCGATCACCACCTCGCGGTTGCCGTCGGCGGTGTTGAGCCCCTCGAAGCGAATCCAGCGCTCGGGCAGCGGCTGGGTGAACATCGCCGTGCTCTGCGCCGCGCCATAGGCGTAGTCGACGGTGAACGGCTCGGTGTACGGGCCGCCCGACGTGGCATCGAGCACCACCAGCGAACCGTGCTTGGCATTGACGCTGTATTGGCTGGCCGGGAGCGTCTTGGGCGTGGCATCGGAGTCCTGAATCTGCACGGCGGACACGTTCTGCATGGTCAGCGGGTACAGACTGCCCGGCGTGACCGGGAGGGGCAATGCTTCGCCGGTCACCGTACCGGGAGTGATCGTGGTCGTGGTGCCGTAGAGCGCCAACGCCAGATTGGTGGCGATCAGCTCTTCCAGCGTGCAGGCGAACTCGCCTTTCTTGGTCTTGATGAGTTGCAGGTCGGTTAAGCGCTGACCCGACTGCGCTTCCTGGTGCTCGATGGTGTCCACCGACAGCGACACCTTCAGTTCGGGCACGTTGCCGACGAAGGTCAGTCCTGCTGGATTGCCGAGGTCATCGCGTGCGCCGATGTAGACGCGGCCTTGTCCAGAAAAGTAAGCCATGTTCAGTCTCCTTGGGTGGCTGCAGTTGTGGAAACACCGGATGTGGCTTCACGGCGGGTGGGTTTGGAATCGGTGGCGGGGATGGCCGCTTTGGCCGTGCCTTGCGTGATCAGCCAACGAGCGCTCGCGTCATTTAGATCAAGGCGATCACCCACGGCGAGGCGCTTGCCTGCGTGGGTGTGGGGTTTCAGTAGTTCGATGGAGAGGGTTTGCATAAGGTGTTCATCCTGTTTGGGTGAGGTCGATGGCGTGGGTGCGGTAGCGGATCTCGTAGCGAGCAGGCAGCGCGACGGCCCCGGCATCGGCGTCGTCGAACTCCCATTCGCAGTCGATCTCGCGCACGGCGATGGCCAGACCGCCCAGATTCGGGTCCGCGAGCATTGCCGCGTGGGCCGCGACCAGGGCCAGGTCGGCCGCGTCGAAGGCATCCGCGCCGCGTGCCACCACGGCAAGCCGGACGATCAGCAACCGGTCGACAAGGTGGTTGGCGTGGGCGGTGATGCTGTCGCCATCGACGAAGAGCAGCAGCGCCGGGCTGGCCTCGCGGGTGACCGGCACCGCAGGCATGCGCAGCACCGGCGTCGGGGCAATCGCAGAAGCCAGGCGCGTGACGATCTCCCGCAAGACGCGCTCGCGAACGGAGTTCATGGGGTGTTCCTCAGAGTTGGGAGAGCGAGGCGCGACGCTCGGTGCCGTCGCCGATGGCGCGCACGTCGCGCACCTGATAGGTATTGCCTGCCACCTCGACCGTGTCCCCGGCAGCCAGCGTCAACCAGGACGCCGGGTAGTCGATCTGGTAGTCCCGCGACAGTGCGAAACCATCCAGCACGGTTTCGTCCGGAGCGCGGAAGGCGCAGTGCACCGTGTTGCCCGCCACCGTGATGGCGGTGAGCAATCCGGCATTGCGTGCTGCTTCGTACAGCGTCGCGACGTCCATCAGGCAGAGATCAGCTTGATCAGCACGCCCGGGCGATGGCACATCGGCAATGGGTTCGATTGCGTATGCAGATCAGTGCCCCGGTCGAATTTGCGCGGCTCCTGCTTGGCATACAGCGGCTGGCCGATGGTGTTCACGGTCTCGTTGAAGTCCGCTGGCGCGAAGTAAGTCGCGAAGGTGTCCACCGTGCCGACCGGGAATGCATGGGCTTCACCGGCGGCGATGAAGCGGCGCGACCCCAGCGTGCCGTCGGCCTGCACAAAGGACGCCTGACCCCGGTATTCCTCGAAGGTGATGCCGCTATAGCTGAAGCCCGAGCGCATGTCGTTGATCAGCACCGCGCCCTGTTGCCAGTTCTGGTAAGCGGTCTTGACCTCCTTGTGGGTGGTCAGCGCCCGGAAGAACTCGGTCGAGCACAACACATGCACGCCGGTCGAAAACTCGCCCGTGAGCCCATCTTCCATGAGCCCAAGCAGCTCCAGGCAGGCACTCTTGATTTGCCCGTTGTCGGCCGCCGTCGAAAACTCGAAGGACACTGATTGCGCGGTGATGTCGAACTCGTCGAACAGATCGACCAGCTCACTGCCGTCGGCATCGAGGATCTTGCCCTTCAGTGCGCCCATGCGTAGGTGCTCCAGGGTGATCGCGTGCTTGTTACGCATGGTCTCCAGATGACGGGCCATGACACCGCCAATGGCTTCCATCTCAGTTTCGGAACCAAAGGCGCGCAGGCCTTGCACTTCTTCCGGCAGCACCACGTCGTCGTGCGGGATGTGCGGGATCACGAAGGAACGCAGGTTGCGCTTGCCACGTTCACCGACGGTGCCGGGTGAACCGGGCGCGCGGGTGGGCAGCAGGTTCAGACGACCGGCGTACTCCTCGACGATGATCTGCCGAGTGCGCACCGGCTTGGCCGGAAACAGGTTGAGTTGCTCCAGCCGCCCGTAGCGGTTGGGCAGGAGGTTGATGGCGGCCGTCAGGCTGGCCATCGAGAAACCGGGGTTTTCAAAGGGGTTCTGCATTTGGGATCTCCAGAAATGACGAAACCCGCCAGTGGCGGGTTTTCGGGGGAGTGAGATGGATCGTTGGGGCGGGATCAGGCGCTATCGCGCACCAGTACCCCAAGGGCGGAGAGTTGGGCAACGGCAGTTGCCTTCTGCGCAACCGTGAGACCGGTCGGCCAGACCAATGCGCCGCGCGCAACGATGGCGTGGCGGGCGATCAAGATCGCGTCCTCGCGGTCGATCAGCGTCGCATCGACGTCGTTGCCAAGCACGCCAACGGCGATTTCCGTACCGTCCGTGGCGCTCGGGTCGATTACCTTGAGCTTGGCAGTGGCTGCTTCGCGGCCCACCACGGTGCCCAGCGACAGGTTCTGCGCGGCAGCGACGGTGTCCTGGTCGCGCGAGTAGAGGTTCGGCGCTTCGTACTTCAGCAGGTCGCCGAGGTTCTTGGGTTGAGAGACAGTGGGCATGGCTTACTCCTTGGCGGTGAGTTTTTTGACGGCAGCGACCACCGGACTGTTTTCCGGGCGCTGACTGGTTCCTGCATCGGCGGTGATGCGCGAGGCGATTTCGGGTTGGTCGGCACGGGCATCCAGCAAGGCGCGGCGCACCTGCGCTTCCGAGAAGCCTGCTGCGAGGAATTCCGCCGTGCGTTGGGACTGGCCCGCGATCAGGCACATCTCTGCAATGGCCTGTGCTTGGCCGCGCCCACTGGCGAAGGACTGCGTCAGTGCTGCTTGGGCAGCAGGCGTCGGTTGCGGATCGCTGTCGGTCTGCGGCTGGTCGCCCTGCGGGTCGGTGTCGGTCGGATCGTTTGGGTTGTCGTGGTCGTTTTTGGGGTCGGTCATGGTGTTCTCCAGGGTGAAAGGTTTGCTTCTGGGCGGGCTTGAGATGGGCTGTGTGGACAGACTTCGCGGCGAGGCGCGAGCCACGCCGGGCTGTGTCAGCCGCTGCTTGGCCGCCAACGCATCGGTGAATTCGGTCATCACCTGTTCGAGCGGCATCACGGCGTCGGCGAGACCTGCTGCCACCGCCTGCTCGCCGTAGAACAGCCCCGCCTCGGTGGCGCGCACGGCATCCGGGTCGAGGCCGCGCATCTGCCCGACCTGATTCACAAAGATGTCGTAGAGGCGATCCACCTCGGTCTGCAACGCCGTGGTGGCCTGCGGGGTGAGTGGCTCGTGCGGGGAGAAATCGTTCTTGTGGCTGCCCGCGAAGACGGCGGTGTAGTTCAGGCCGTCCTTGGCGTCCTTCACCGACTGGTCGACGTGCAGCGCGATCACACCAATCGACCCGACGCCAGCGGTCTGCGACAGCGTCAGGCGCTGGCAGGCTGCCGCGATGGCAAAAGCCGCCGAGTACGCAGCATCGTTGGCGTGCGCCCAGATCGGCTTGATGGTGCTGGCGGAGCGGATGCGCTCGGCCAGTTCGAACACCCCCGAGGCCTCGCCGCCGGGCGAGTCCAGATCGAGCAGGATGCCCGCAACCTGCGGGTCGGCCAGCGCGGCGTCCAGTCGGGCTTCAATCTCGCCGTAGGACATCAGACCAGAGGCGGCTTCGATACCCATTGAACGTCTGACCAGCGTGCCGACCACCGGGATGACGGCAATGCCTGCCTGAGCCGAAGTGGCGCTATGGTGCGGCATGGGCTGCGGCATCGCCATGTCCAGATCGGGCAAGCCGATGCGGGAACCCAGCACGGAGAGGATCACGTCGAGTTTGGGACGCGCAATGAGGAGCGGCGTCCCGTAGAGACGGGACGCCAGATGAACGAGTTGCATGTCAGTTGTCCTGTGGGTCTTGCGGCACGGCCACCGTGGTGGCCGCATTCATGGGAGCGCTCAGCGGAGCCTTGTCATGGCGCGGGTCGGAGTCGAAGACCAGACCGAGCGCATCGGCACGCTGGTTGTCAGCAGCAATCTCACGGTCGATGTCCTCGGCGTCATAGCCGAAGGCCGAGATGGCTTCCGAGCGCGACAGCAGCCCGGCGCGAATGGCGGTCAGCATCGCGTCGAATTCCTTTTTGGGATCGACCCACTGCCAGCCTTGTGGAATCCATTTGGCTGCGAAGTAGTCGCGCTTTTTTTCGGTGAACTGCGGCAGCGCCAGTGCCCCTTCAAGTAGTGCCTGCTCCATCCAGGCACGCCAGATCGGGCGGCACAGCTGGTGGACGATCACGCCGTGCTGGATGGCCTCACAGCGGCGGCGAAACTCCAGCAGCCCGGCCCGGATAGACGAGTAGTTCACCTGCGTCAGGTCGCCGGTCAGCATCTCGTAGGTGATGCCCATCGCCGCTGCCACCGCCCGGAACTGCATGCGCAAGAATTCGGCGTAGCTCGCGCCAACGTCGGCAGGCTGACTGAACTTCACGTCCTCGCCGGGCTCCAGGATCTGCATCGTGCCCGGCTCCAGCCCGGCCATCGCTGCACCACTGGCATCCGGCAGTCCTTCACCCATCAGGTTGTCCTCGGGTGACAGGCGCGTGATGAAACCCGCGAACATCGCAGCGGTTTTCTTGCGCACGAGCTCGGCGTCGTCGTACTGGTCGAGTTCGTTGAGCTTGACCAGTGCGCGCGCCAGCCACGGTTCGCCCCGGATCTGTCCGGGCCGCAAGGGACGAAACAGGTGGATGATTTCGCTGGCCGGGACACGCACAGTGTCGAGACCGCCCACCACGCCACCGGTGCCCGACATTGGTGCCAGTGAGCCATCACCCGGGTGTGAGCGATACAGGTGGTAAGCCACCCGCCGTCCGAGCTTGTCGAACTCAATGCCCGCACGGATCACGTTTCCCGAAGCCAATTCCTGATTCAGCGTGGCTGGCAGGTGTTCGGGCTCCAGCAACTGCAGTTGCAGGCCCACCGGCAGGCCATCTTCCGGGCGGCGATAGCGCAGCCGCACCAGGCATTCCCCGCCTTCGAGCATGGCGCGACAGGCCAAAGCCTGCAGGCCGTAGAAATCGGTCAGTCCTGCGGCATCTGCCTCCTCGCACCAATCCCACCAAAGGCTATGGATGGCTTCACGCTGAGCTTGATCGGTCAACATACTCTGCGGCTTGATGCCGGTGCCGATGGCATTGGAAACGAAGGCCTCGACGCCCGCTGCTGCCCAGGCATTGCGGCGTACCAGATCGCGGCTCTTGGCGCGCAATTCGTTCTGGGTGAACGCGAGCGCTGCGACCGCACCGGGATTGCCGACCTGCCACGCCAACGCGCGACGGCCACCACCGATGCCGTCATAGAACGGCGTGCCGCCGAGCAGGCTCATGCCGATGCGTTTGCGCATTCGGTCAAACCATTGCATGTTCAGAACCCCTTGCCTGTGTTGACGCGGATCTGGCGCGGCGCACCAGGCCACAGTCCGGTGTCCACGGCCTGCTCGAAGAGGTCGCGCTTGACCGCCGTAATGGCGGCCTGGAGTTCATCGACGCTGCGGTACTCGACGGTCTTGTCGCCAAAGGTCACGCGCTTTTCGCCCTTGACCAGCGCCGCTTCCAGTGCGTCGAGATGTGCTTGTGTGTAGGCCATCAGCGGTACACCGTGAGGTTGATTTCGGAGGAGTCGTCGAACGATGCAGCCGTGGTGGCACAACTGATGTCGACGTACTGGGCGGTCTTCTGGTCGGTGCTGGATCGCACGATGGCAATGCGCTGCGTGCCGCTGTTGGTGCTGCTGCGGGCAAGCGCCGTCCAGCAGTAATTGGCATCCGGCATGGCAGTAGCGAAGGTCACGCGGTAGCGGCCAGTCGCCGTTCGGGTCACGCTGGCCACGTTGTGCGACGAGCGCACGACGATTTGCGTGCCGACATAGCCGAAGCACACCCACGCCCGGGCCACGCCGGGGTGGGTGGCGTCGATCTTGGTCTTGATCTCGAGCCCGACACGACTGGCCAGCGCACTGATGCGCGATGCGAGGCTCATCAGACCAGCGCACCCACAAAGACCGCGACGAAGTCTGTGTCGGTATTGCCGACATCGGTGGCTGCGACGGCTCCGATGTTGCTGCGCGCCTGAAATTGCTCGGCCACGGTCAGCGACTGCGCCGCATCGAAGCGCACGCGGTTGTTCACGGCGGCCAGCAGCGCATCCAGACCGCTGGTGCCGTTCTGCAGCAGCTGCTGGATTTCCACCAGCGTGTCGTAGGCGGCATCGGCACCGCCCAAGATCTCGGTCTTGAGCGCATCGAGCAGCGAGACGATCTTGTTGGACGAGTACGTGGTCGTGGCCGCAATGTGCGCATCGTCGATCACCGCCGAGGACACCACGGCGGCCTTCAGTTCGTTGATGGCCGCGACCAGATTCGACTTGTCGGTGGTGGTGAGGTTGGCCAGGTTGCCCGCCTTGGCGCGGACGTCGTTGAATTCCTGCGCGACGCGGATGACCAGGCTTTCGATACGGGTAGCAAGACTCATGTTTTCTCCTTGTGATGTCAGGACAGCCAGCGGCTTTTGATCACGCGCCGACCGGTGTTACGGTTGCCAGAAACAGCGAGGCCACCGCGTTGGGTGGCCTCGTTGATCGATTCGGTTGTTGTTTCAGGGGGTGGCGGACTGGCCACCCCAAGCTGCCGCTCCAATTCCCGCCAGTGGCGTTCCTCGAAGCGATCCAGGCCCGCCGCCGATGCGGCCGCGCGGGCGTAGACGTAGCAGTCGAGCGCCTCATTGCGCTCGCGCATCTTTTGCCACTCGCGCACCGGGAAGCCGTTGCGGTCGCGGCGGGTGATCAGTTGCTCCGCGCAGAGTTGCTGGATGAACTCGGCGTCGATCTTGGGCAGATGGACGAACCCGGCCGGGAACACCGTGGTCAATCCATCCTCGCCAACATCTGCGCTCTTACGCAGGTTGTTGTAGAACTCCAGCTTGGCGATGCTGACTGCCACCGTGTACACCTTGATGCCACGGCGCAGCTTCTTGCCGCCCTGCGAGACATCGATGGCGGTCGGCGTGCCGATCAAGGCTGCGCCGCGCGGAACACCTTTTACCGCCATCACACGCGGATCGCGGCAGGCCCGCACGAAGGCATAGGCCTCCTGCGTGGCAAAGCCGGTATCCAGTGCGAAGCGCGCCAGCGGCATCGCCGCGCCGGAGGCGTGTGTCCAGGTCTCGGCCAGCATTCCAGCGAGGCGCTTCCACACCGTGTCGCGGGCGGTGTCACCCATCAGCACGCGATGCTCGACCAGCCAGGACTCCTTGCCGCGCCCAAAGGCCCAGACCGACGCCTCGATGCGATCTTTCTGCACGTCGCCCGCGCCGACCAAGAGCAGACCGCCTTGCGGCACGCTGCCGACACGGTAGTCCTCTCGGCGCTCGACCAGTCGTTGCCAGTCCGGAGCTTCGCCTTCCTCGACCCAGGTTTCGCCAAGCTCGGTGTTCTTGAAGGTCTTGATGGCAGCGGCCGATCCCGACTCCTTACTGACAGCTGCTTCCCACGCAACGGCGATCTCGCGCCAAGCACGCCAGCCCACCGGGCTGTACAGCGATGACAGGTGGAAGCCCGCCGTCTTGCCCGTGCCATCGGTAACCATCGCGCGCCATTCACCGTGTTCCAGCATCCACGTCTTGTGATGCTCGGCAATCGCGGAGTCACACGACTCGCAGATGTAGGCAGCGGTTTCCGGTTGCCCTTTGTCCCAGCGCAGCTGCTCGAAGCGTAGCCACTGACGGTGCGAGCAATGCGGACACGGCACGAAGTAGCGACGTTGGTCGCTGGCCTCGTACTCGCGCTCGATAGCCGACGCCCCTGAGATCGTCGGCGTCGAAACGATGAAGATCTTGCGCCGAGCAAAGGTGCGTGTGCGGGCTTCGGCCAGCGAGATCGCATCGCCTTCGCCCTCGACGTCCAACGGATAGCCGTCGACCTCGTCGAGGAACAGATACCGCACCGGCATTGAGCGCAGCCCGACCGCGCTGTTGGCCCCGGTCATCACCAGCACGCCACCCCGGAACTCCTTGGCCAGGATGGTGTTGCCGGAATCCCTGCTGCGCGCCGGTGCAATCAGTTCGGCCAGTGCGGACGACTCCTCGATCAGCGGATCGATCCGCTGCTTGGAGTTGCGCTTGGCCATCTCCACCGTCGGCCACACAGCCATCATGGGCCCGGGTGCGTGATGGATTACATAGCCGATCCAGTTCGATCCCATCTCGGTCGCGCCAAGCTGCGCCGCTTTCATGAACACCACACGGTCGACCGGCGAGGTCGGCGACAGGCAATCCATGATTGCTTTCAGGTACGGCGTGCGGCTGGTACGCCAGCGCCCGGGCTCGGCGGACGCCTTGCTGGAGAGCATCCGATGGCGATCCGACCATTCGGACACGGTGAGCAGCGGGTCGGGCGTCAGTCCTTCGCGCCACGCGCGTTCTATCTCGGCAGCGCCTTCGTAGTCCATGTCCATCAATCCACCCTTGGGCGCATCTCGCCCAGTTCCTGCAGGTGCTCACGCACAGCTGCCTCCAGGGCGATGTGCATCGTGTGAGGATCGACGCCGAGCTTGGCTGCCATCTGTGCTGAGATGCGCGCGGGCCAGTTGAGCCACGCATCGCGTTCGGATCGCGCCAGCTTGAAAACGTGGGCGATGGCCTGTGGCCGATCCACCAGCTCGCCCTTGAGGCGGGCCAGACGCACCTTGTTGGTTTGCGCTTTGACCACTTCGTTGACCGTGCGCGCTTGCAGCAAGGACGTGCCGCCTGCTGGCAATGCGGCAGGCCCGTCACCGGTGGTGCCGCTGGACTCCGGCACGGAAACCTTGACCGCGCGGGTGGCCGTGCCATTGCGCGGCGCATCGGAATTACGTGCCCACTCCCGGTCGACGCGCTCGGCATCAATCGTTCCGTCTGCCTCCGGCGTGATCCGCCCAGCAGCGATGGCCTTGCGCACCGCTGCATCGGACACCCCTCGGTGGCGTGCGTAGGCACGAATCGAAATACCCATATTTCCCCTTCGGGGCACCTTCAATCATTTGTTCGTCATTCATGCGGATTGAGCTTGGCTTCCATCTGGAACAGCGCGTTCATACGTTCGTCATCAACACCATGAAAGGACACGGACATGAGCAAGCTCGAACAACTCCTGACCCAGATCGCGCAAAACAAGCTGGGCATTGAAACCCTGGAAACCCGCCGCTCGGACAGCCTCGATTTCCACGATGTAGCGGTCTGGTGCCTACGCGATGCGCTTGAAGCCGCCTTCAACGCGGGTCTTGAGCAGGGGCGCAATGCCAACCCGTCAGACAAGGCCAACACCTGATTGCGAAGCGAAGAAGCCAAGCAGAAAGCGCTTGGCTTCACTTGAGAACAGCGCGTTCATCACATCACCGTCCACTACATCGAAGGAGCAAAACGTGACCACCACCCAACTGACCCCTGCCCAGCACGCGATCCTGGCCCACGCGGTTGAACACACCAGCGGCAAGATCGACTGGTTCCCCGACAACATCAAAGGCGGCGCACGCAAGAAGGTGCTCGACGGACTTTTCAACCGCGCACTGATCACCACCGACGGCATCGACTGGTTTGTCGCTGCGGAGGGCTACGACGCCCTGGGCATTCCGCGTCCCGACGTGAACAGGAAGGGTATCGGTCAGTTCGAAGCCAATCTCGACCGGATCATCGCCAACGCTGAAGGCGCGCCTGCGGCCGCGAGCGATCCCGAACTGGAAGCCGCCGTAACCGCCGCCGAAGCCACGTGGGTCAAGCCGCGCACCCGCGAGAACAGCAAGCAGGCCGAAGTGATCCGGATGCTGCAACGCCCCGAGGGCGCAACCATCGGCCAGATCTGCACCGCCACCGGTTGGCAGGCGCACACGGTGCGCGGCACCTTCGCCGGAGCCTTCAAGAAAAAGCTTGGCCTGAACATCGTCTCGGACAAGCCGCAGGGTGGCGAGCGGATCTACCGCATCGCATGAAAACGAGCACAGTGAGTTTCGGCAAAGCCAAAAAGACGGCGAGAGGAGCCATGAATAGCTTGGCTTCTCTCCCCACCAGCGCGTTCATACAGATGTCGTGATTGACGACGCCATACCAGGAGAACCGCCATGAGCACCATGACCATCACCATCGAACGCACCCCACGCACCCTGCAGTTCGCAGGCCAAAACCTCCAGGTCGAAGAGTTGAGTATCCGCCTGCCGTTTGCACGCAAACCTGCCGACCTCGGCGAACTGGGCGGTCGCGACCAGCACAAGGTCTACGTCACCGAGACCAAGGAGCTCACCCCTGCCGAATTCGACGCCTTTGGGCGCAGCCTGCTGGTGTCACGCGACTGGCTGCGAGGCAAGGGTGGCGGCACTGGCGACGGCTACCTCTGCGTCGAGGTCACTGCTCCCGGACGCCCTTACCTCTACGTCAATCCCGAGGGCGGTGATTACGCCCGCTACGTAGCCCGTCTCGGGTGATCGAAATTGATCGAGAAAGAAGCCAGGAACAGCTTGGCTTCTTAATCGAACAGCGCGTTACTACAGGTATCGCAACGATCAACCCGGAGAAAACGCCATGACCAACAACCAGATCCCCACCACCCAGAACGAAGCCTGGGGCTTTTGGGGCACGATGAACGAGCACGCGGAAGCGGCATGGCCCTTGACCATGACCGCCATCTCGGACGCCACGCACCAGCCGCTCGAATCGGTTCGGATCTTCCTCGACAGCCGCCACGGACGCCACTTTGCCGACGACGTCCAGAACGGTTTGTACCAAGGCCAAGCCTTGCAGGATGCGATCAACGCCGCCACCCAACGCTGGATGGGCTGGACGATTGGCCGCCAGACCAGCAAGCAGCACGGCATACCGCGCGGCCTGCCTTACCTGACAGGCATTGTGATCCACTGCGAGATCTGCGAAGAGTTGGCAGCCTGATGAAAACACCTGCCAACGAACGAGAGCAGGCCCTGCGTTGGCTGATTGCCAACCGGCGTCCCGACATCTCCATCGAGCAGGCCGTGCGCGTCATATGCATGGCACTGCCGCGCGATCTCATCACTATGCAAATCCTGCGGCGTATCGCCGAGGAAGAAGAGGCCAAGCAGCCCGGCCAGCCATTCAACTGGCGCACACTTCCTGGTCTGCCGCCTCGCGGATAGCCGTCTGGCCGGTGAAGTCCTCCCACCGGCGCACGATCACATCCACGTACTTCGGATCGAGTTCGATCAGCCGCGCGACGCGACCTGACTTCTCCGCTGCGATCAGCGTCGTGCCAGAACCGCCGAACGGATCGAGCACCACGTTACCCGGGCGGCTCGAATTGCGGATCGCCCGCTCCACCAGCTCCACTGGCTTCATCGTCGGGTGCAAGTCGTTCTTCTGCGGCTTCTTGATCGCCCACACATCGCCCTGATCACGGTCACCACACCAGTGACGTTGCGCACCCTCGGGCCATCCGTACAGGATTGGTTCGTACTGGCGCTGGTAGTCGGCGCGGCCGAGCGTGAAAGTGTTCTTGGCCCAGATGATGAACGTCGACCACTTGCCACCAGCGGCGCGGAAGGCCGCCTGCAGCACATCCAGTTCGCTGGATGACATCGCTACGTAAATACCGCCCCGGCAATGTGTGACGGTGGGCGTCAGTGCTGCCAGAAGAAAGTCATAGAAGCCATCGCCCAAGTTGTCGTTGAGGATCGCGCGATCCTTTCCGCGCATCTTGTCCTTGGCGCTGTTGGCGTAGTTCACGTTGTACGGCGGGTCGGTGAAGACCATGTCTGCCAAGTCGCCTTGCATCAGCCGGGTATAGCTCTTTGCCACGGTCGAGTCGCCGCACAGCAGCCGGTGCTGACCCATGATCCAGATATCACCCGGACGCGAGATCGGTGTCTCGCCAACATCCGGTACAGCATCCTCATCGGTCTGGCCTTCGTTGTTCGGCTCGTCGCCCACGATCAGTTCGGCCAGGGCGTCGGCGTCAAAGCCGGTGATGTCGAGGTCGAAACCGTCCAGCTGCAGCGCCTCCAACTCGATCCGCAACATCGCATCATCCCAGCCTGCGTTCTCGGCGATGCGGTTGTCCGCGATGACCAAGGCGCGGCGCTGAGTTGGGCTCAGGTGATCGAGTACGACCACGGGCACGATCTCCAGCCCGAGCTTCTGCGCAGCCGCCAAGCGCCCATGCCCGGCGACGATGATGCCGTCACTGCCTGCAAGGATCGGATTGGTGAAGCCAAACTCGGCAATCGATGCGGCGATCTGCGCCACCTGATCATCCGAGTGCGTCCGCGCATTGCGTGCATAGGGCAGCAGTTTGGCGGTTGGCCACTGTTCGATCTTGTCTGCCAACCAGTTCATGCCAGCACCTCATCATCAACGGTTGTGGCGCGCTCGGCGGCAACCTGTTCGAACGATTGACCTGTTGCCAGCAGCGTGACCGGCACGCCAGGGTGGTTCTGCTGAAAGCGCTTGATGGCCACGTCCACGTACTCCGGCGCGATCTCCATGCTGCGACAGAGGCGGCCAGTGCGCTGCGCGGCCAGCATCGTGGTACCGCTTCCACCGAAGGGCTCGAACACAATGTCTCCGGCTTCGGTGTAAGCCTCGATGGCAAACTCCGGCAACGCCACCGGGAACACAGCCGGGTGATCGATGTCCTGCCCGATCTTGCCCTTGTGGCGCATCACGCGGATCACCGAGTCGGGGATGCGAGTGTCCTGCGTCGGCTGACCCTTGTGTGTCCAGCCGCCGACCTCGCCATCCTTACCGCGCATCGCCGTGGACGACCCGTCAGCGCGCAGGTGTGATTCCTGGCCTGCGTGCTTGCAAGGCACGATCTTGTTGGGTTTGCGGGTGCTGCGATTGAAGTGGAAAACAAACTCGAAGCTGGGAGCAAGTCGGCCCTGCCAGTCGCCAGGCATGCCTGGCCCCTGATCCCAGACGTACCACGCGAAGCGCCGCCACCCTTGCTGACGCATCCAGGACAGCCAGCCGTCCCAATAGGGGATGACTTCGTTGTCGCGGTGGATCAACCCAAGGTTGACCAGCACCTGTCCGTCGCCCGCCATCGGCAAATGCGCGAACACACCGCGCATCAGTGCATCCCAATCGGCGATGCCGCCGGAGGTGTAGTCGCGTTGATTGCCATAAGGCGGCGAGGTGAAGCACAGCTGTGCGGTGTCACCCTGCATCAGCGTGGCGACAATGGCCGGGTCGGTGGCGTCGCCACAGATCAATAGGTGCGAGCCGATGGCCCAGACATCGCCTTCGCGCGACACTGCGATCACTGGCGCAGCAGGCACATCGTCTGCTGCATCGGGTTCGTCGGCGTCTGCTTCATCCTGCACCACCGGTTCTGCTTCAGTGGACGTGGCATCAGCCAGCAGCGCGTCGATCTCGATGTTCTCGAAGCCGGTCAGCGACAGCTCGTAACCTGCTTCCGAAAGCTCCGCCAGTTCGAGCGCCAACATCTCCTCATTCCAGCCAGCGTCAAGCGCCAGTCGGTTGTCGGCGATGACCAGCGCACGTTTCTGCGCAGTGCTGAGGTGAGCCAGTTCGATCACCGGCACTTGATCCAGCCCGAGCTTGCGAGCAGCAGCCAGACGACCGTGGCCCGCGATGATGCCGTTGTCGCCATCAACCAGAACCGGGTTTGTCCAGCCGTATTCGACGATGCTGGCGGCGATCTTGGCGATCTGCGCATCGGAATGCGTGCGCGGATTGCGGGCGTAGGGAATCAGCGCCTCGACCTTGCGGTACTCGACGTTGAGCGTGTTCAAAGATGATGTCCTGAAAATGGAAAACCCGCCGACGAAGCCGTGGGCGGGTTTCGGGTTAGTGCGAACTGGCGGGGTGCGAACTGCGAACCGTGCGAACCTTGGTTCGCACCCTGACGCTAAAAAAGCGCCGCGCTCGCTCCTCCCGCATTGGTTTTTGGCCAGGAAGGACCCGTTGATTTCCGGGCTGCTTCCTCTGCCGTCACCTCTGTCCAGACGATAGATGAATACTACGCAAGATCAGGTCGTTTTGTTGCAGGGGCAAAAACCGCTGATTGCCGCGTGATGGCGCACATCCCCGACCATACGCGCCAAATCACGCCAAAACCCTACGCGACCACCACACCATTGAGTTGATCTGCGACCGTCTGCAATGCCCGCTGCCAATGCCGCCATGCCGTTGTGCGGTCGCATGCAAAGCGGATCGTGATGTCACGCCAGCCATAGCGCTTCGCGCGCATCCATACGAGATGCCGTTGCTCAACTGTGAGCCACTGCACCCAGCGCATGACTTCCAGCATTCGTTCAATCGCGTCTGGACTCGGCGGAAAGGATCGATAAACCCTCTCGTCAGCAGCAAAGGTCTCCCACTCGTTTCGGACAATGGCGGGCCAGCAGTTGAAGTAACCCTGCACTCGAACAGGAGGCAACCGTCGACTGGTGCTTGCTGCCTCTTCAAACCGAGCAGCAACGTCCTCGATAGTCCACTTAGTCATTGCGTCGCCCTCCGTAGAGCCGGTCACCGATGCGTCGCACGATCTCGCGTTCGATGAAGTCCAGACGTTCGTCGGATGCGTTGACCACCAGGATGTGTTGGTCACGCCAGCCCCGTTCCTTGATCGAGTCCAGATCCGTGGCCTGCGGCTGCAGACGACCCAGGGGGCAGCGGTATTGGGGAGTCGGCACCTTCATGTCACACCTCCTGTGTCTCGACAGCCCAGTGAAGCAAGGCCAGGGCGTCGGCTTCGTTGTCGTCGACTGGGGTGTGACCACGCAGGCGGACAGACGCGATCATGTCGTCCTTGCCCGCATTGCCCTTGCCGGTCGCGTGCTTTTTGATCGTGCCGACCGGAACGCCTTGGTACGGAATGTTGTGATGCTCACACCATGCGGTCAGGTGTCCCATGAAGCCACCGTAGGCGTGCGCCGCATCAACGCCAGCGTGCCGTCGAACTTCCTCGAAGAACACCGCGTTGATGTGGTTGCTGGCCGAGAGCAGTTCATTGAGCCAGCGCTTGAAACGGAGGAAACGCATGCCGCCTCCCTCAAATCGCTGCGGCTTGAAGTGCTCCGTGCCGCTGGTGATCGTGCCGTCCAGGTGCAGCAATGCCCACCCAGTGTGTGTGCCCAGATCAAGGGCCAAGATCGTCGTGTTCATCGTCGTGCTCCAGTTCAAGGGCCAGTGACGGATGCGACGGGTTCTTTGAAGAACATCCCTTACGTGCGCGCACGCGTAGCGCGTCAATCAGGAAACCCGTCAAATCCGTCACTCGCCCGGATCGCTCAGTCATCTCGGTAGGGGTAGCCGTGGCTGTACGGCTTGGGCCTGAGGGCAATGCCCGTGATGCCACGTGCGCCCCCGGTCAGCCGACACTTCTCGAACTTGCGGGCCGCCATCAGCTCGGAGAAGCGCTTGACCGAGCCCACGTATTCACCTGCGCGCTCTGCCCATTCGCGCCAGTCGGCGAACAGCTCGGACACGCCTTCGCGGTGAGTCTTGCCCAGCAGGCAGCGCTCTTCGATCCACTGCCCGAGCGCGTCCTCGGCTTCGAAATACTCCTCGGTCGCCGACACCACGCTGGCGGGCGGCTTCAGGCCCTGGCGTTGCCAAAGGCTGCAGCCCTCGACCGCCCACGCCAGAATCCCGTCTCGCTCCTTGAGTAGTTTTTCGGTCAGCCTGCCGTCCCGCCGTTCGGGCGGGATCGTCACCGTGAACGGGATCAGGTGCAGTCGCCGCTTCATCGCCTCATCCACGTTGCGGATCGATGGCTTGTGGTTGCCTGCGATCACCAACTTGAACTGCGGCACGTACTCGAAGAAGTCCTGGCGCATGAAACGCGCGGACACCTTGTCGCCACCGGTGATGGCCTTGACCTTGGATTCGTTCCAGCGCCGACCCTGTTCGGTTTCGATGGATGACACGAAGCGTGCGCCGCGCAGGCCTGCCAGATCGGTCGGATGCCGGTCGGTGCGCGCCTCCATGAAGGTGTCCATCGGAGCGTTGGCCGCGTAGTCGCCCAAGATGGTGGTCAGGACGTTGACGAACACCGACTTGCCGTTCGCGCCCGTCCCGTACAGAAAGAACAGCGCGTGCTCACTGGTCACGCCCGTCAGGCAGTAGCCGACCATCAGTTGCAGGTAGGCCATCAGCTCGGCGTCGCCACCTGTGACGTCGGCCAGGAACGCGCGCCACGTCGGACTGTCGCCCTGCGGTGTGGCCGTGGTCACCTTGGTCATCCGATCATCGCGTCGGTGCGGTCGCATGCGGCCCGTGCGCAGATCAACCACGCCGCCTGGTGTGTTGAGCGCCCAGACGTCGGCATCCCACTCCTCGGCGGTGGACGCGTGCTTGGGATCGGAGCGTGCGATTTTCTCGACGGACGAGATCGTGGCGGAGCTGGCCAGCTTGCCTTTGAGCCGAGGGCTGTCCGCTTTGAGCGACGCCATCCTGCAGATGCCTCGCGCCAGGTGAGATACATAGAGGATCTGATCGGGATTCCAGCGCACCCCAGTCCAGACCAGCCACTTGCCCCACAGCGCGCAGTAGCGCCAGTCCTCGCCGTAGCGACGGGTGAAGGCCGAGGACAGGCCATCCTCCGTAGTCCAGTCGACACCGGTCAGCAGATCCGGTGGTGGCGTCTCCTCGACCGATCGCATCACCGGCATCCGTTCACCGACGGCGAGGAATCCACCGACATCGAAGCCTTCCGGGATGGCATCGGCCGCATCCCAGCCATCCGGCTTGTCATCGGGTGGCACCAGGATAGCGACCGTGGTCGCGCCCGCGTTCAGGATTGCTTGCGATGCACGGTCACCCGTGGCACGATCTGTCCAGAGACCAGCCTTCTCGCCTTCGAGTACCACCTCGAGGCTGTCGCCTGGGCTGCCCAGGATGTCCCCGATCAAAAACTTGCCCCGACGCTTCTTTCCCGCCGGAAACATTGTGGTCAGGACTGATTCCATGCGTGCGATCAGTTCAGTGCGAATTTCGTCCCGCTCGCTGTCATTGACGTTGCGCCGGCCCGTTTCTCCCGGTGGTGATGTGTCATTGAAATCAAGCATCGGCAGCACCCTCGTGTGTTGTCTGCTGTGCAGAGATCCAGGCTTCCAGCTCGTTGGGTTTGAAGCGAACCAGTTTGCCGACGCGGTAATGCGGAATGCGACGTTCCTGTCGTTCCTTGGCTTGTGAGAGCCAATACGACGGTAGGTTGAACATCAGTGCAGCCTGGCGTACGTCGATCAGCTGCTCGCCAAGTACGTGATTCAAATTCGAGGTATTCATGCTTGTGTCCTCCAGCAGCGGTCTTGCCACGCGCACATCCGGCATTCGAAATGGGTCGGGTCATTGAAGGCGCGCGGCAGGAGATCCCCTGCCTCGGTGGCCGTAATGACCTTCACCGCCCGATCCGACATGCGTTGGGCCAGGGCTGCGTCAAAGGGCACGGCCTCGGTGTAGATCTCCATCGTGTCGGCGTTGAGTGCCGTGAAGATCGCCGGGTGCTCGTGCAGTTCGAGATAGGCTTGGTAGATCGCCACTTGCGCGGCGTAGACCGGCTTGGCGACAGCGAGGCGGTTTTTCTCCAACTCGCGCCAGGACTTGTTGCCCAGACACTTGTTTTCCCAGAGCGCGGGATAGGCAAAACCATCCGGCCCGCCGACGATGACGCCGTCGATGTGGCCCTGCAGGCGGCCGTCAGCCACAGAGAAGCCGAACTGCTCACCGTCGGCCTTGCGGGTGCGCAGGTCAAAGCCTGCATCCCGGAGCCACGCGACCATGCAGTCCTCCATGACATGGCCACGCTCGAAGATGCGCAGCATCCGGCCAGCGACATCACGCCCGTAGTCAATGGGCGCCTTGGCATACTCGAACTGCAGCGCACGCTCGCAGGCCACGCCGAGACGCGATGCCCCGAGGTACTGGCGTTCGGACTGGCGGGCGCGGGCCTGCTGCATCCCGGCGTCGACCAAGACGGTGACCTGACCGGAGATGCTTGATGTGGAGTTGAAGTCGATCATGGCTTCCTCCCCTTTGGCTCTTCCCAGGGGAGGTCGTCCTCCAGATCCGCGAACGGGTCGGCCAGAGGGTCGGGCGCAGGCGTCATGCCACGCACCGGCGGGTACTTGCTTGCCTCGTGGTGCGCGACCATTGCCTCGGTGTAGCAACTGACGATGGCGTCGATCACTTGCAGCGCCTCGGCTTCGGAGTAGTCGCCCAGCGGCTTGGTGAACCCGATCTCGCCCGCTGCCTCGCCGAAGGCCTTGAGGCACTTCTTCATCGCGGCCAGTTCGACATCAGACGGATCGATCATGACGACCTCCTTGCTGTCGACGCGACCTTCCTTGACCCGCAGCCAGTTGCCGTACAGCGCGTGAAACGCGTTTTGGCAGCGTTGCGAGCAGAACACCCAATCGATGGGGTAGCGCCGGGGATTGCCAACACCGTGACGGTTGTCGGTGTGGCCGAATCCCCGGGCCTGTCGTTTGCAGACCCAGCATTTCATCGGCCTCCCTCACTGCGCCCAAGATGGCTTACCCGTCACGGGTGCGCGTTGCGGAGTCGGTGCCTGATACGCAGGCGCAGCGGCCTGTGTCGGACCGCCGGAATTTCCAGTTCCCGTAGCCTTGGACGGCACGCCCATCAGCTTTGCGTAGTCGGAGTGATCGGGCTCGACCGCGATCTTGACCACGTTACGGTCTTGACCCTTGCTGTCTTTTTCGATGTCCACGCGGGCCAGAAACTCCAGGCCATCCAGTTCATGAAAGCCCTGGATGCGACGCGCAGCGGCCGCCTGCGGACTGTTGTCCTGGGGGTGGACGTTGCGGGCGCTGTTGAGCGCGGCGCGGATGAAGCTGCGCCCCATCTGGCCCCAGGTTGGGCCCTTCTTGGAGTGCAGACCGATGTTCGACCACATCTTGCGCTTGGCGTGATCACCAGCCGTGACCACGAATTCGGCGGCGAGATAGATGGAACCGGTCTCGAAAGACTCGGTGGCGTAGCCGCCGCCCCAGCCTTGTTCCGGGTCGTCATAGCCACCGGGCTTGATGGTCATGCGCACTGGCACGACCGCGCCCTTGGGGATCAGGTCAAAACCGGACTGTTGGGGATCGGCATCTTGGAAATCAAAATAGTTGGACGACATGGCGATTACTCCTTGGATTCGGTGGTGTTTTCAGTAGTGGGGATGCCGCTGCTGACGGGCACTGGCGACTGGCCAGCACACTTGGCGATCAGCGCGCCGAGATGCGGCGGCTCCAGCAAGTCGAGGCGACCGCTGCGGTCTTTGGCCGGAAAGCCATAGGGATTGACGGTGTGCGTGACGAAGGCGCGGTAGGCGCTGCCGTCGTCAGCCTTGATCTCGGCCAGCGTCACGACCTCATCGACGATGCCGGGCAGTTCCAGACTGGTCTTGCTGCCTTCGATCTGCGGGACGAACACCTTGCGGTTGTAGTCATCGAGGCGTTCGTCGAGGATGGCCACGAACACCACGTTTTTGCCGCGTGCGTGCTGGAGGTGGGTCAAGGCGCTGACCATTTCCTGGCCGAGCAACCCATAGGCTGCGCGCAGATCGGGCTTGCCGGAGCGGTCGCTGGTGGCACCAGGCTGTGTCTTGCACCACGCAAAACACTGCCGTGACAACTGCGTGATCGAGTCCAGGAAGAAGGTCTGGTAACGGTCCAGCTGCGCCGGGTGGCCGAATTTCTCAATCACGTGGTCGTAGTGCGCCTGCGAAAAAGCGCTCTCCGGCGGCAGCGACTTGTCCGGGCCCGCGAGGAACACGAAAAAGTCGCGGCTTTCCGGCCACGATGCCGGGCGGATGGTGTCGCCCGGCCAGTCGGCCACGGCGAGATCACCCGCCTCAATATCGAGGAACAAGGTGGTGGCAGGGTCGAGGTCTTTGAGCCGGGTGGTCTTGCCGATGCCGGATTTGCCCAGCATCAGCAACTTCACACCCTTGCGTTCGGCCAAGCGCTGCTGTGCAGAAATGATCGGGAGGGACATCACGCCACCTCCTTCAGTTGTTCAGCGACCGCCGGATTCCAGAGGATCTGGTAGCCGCTGTGGCCGTTGCGCGAGTACGGCATGGCTTCGGCCCATGCTTCACCGGCCTCAGTCAGCTCCCACTCGTCCCGGTCGTTGCGGAGCTGAAGGCCACTGGATGCCAGCAACTGGTTCGTGGCCTTGGCTGAGCGATTCAGCAATTTGCCGAGCTGTGTGGCGTTAAGCGAGCAGATCGGCTCATTGGCGGCAGGCAAAGCGCGGCGCAGCACTTCCGTGGTCAGGCCGGTGTTTTCCTGAATGCAGGTCAACGTGGCAGCCATTGCAATGCCGGTCTTGACACCCGGCACCTTGGCGACCGCTTCGCCGATCAGCAGGATCGCAGTGACACGGTCATGGGTCGGCGCGGGCAAGGCTGCCACCGTGGTGGCGGCCGAATACCCGCCTGTCTTGCGGATCGCAGGCAACACTTCGCTGGTGATCCAGCGCTTGAAACGCTTGGCGGCATCCTTGGTGCTACCGAGGATCAGGGCGTAAAGGCCCGATTCATTGACGTGGTTCTGGCGTTGACGGCCACCCGCCGTAAGGGTCTCCAATTTCTGGAGATCCTCGGCATCGACGTGGGACTTGATCGCCTGAGACGGATTGCCCATCTCCAGCGCGTCGCAGACATCGGTGGCGTTGAACCACGGCTGCCCGAGTTCATCGACCTGGACGCGCACGGCATGCGCTTCGAACTGAAAGGGAATGATCGCGCTCATGATCAGCCCTCCCACGACACGTCGGCGATACGGTCGGCTCCACGCGCGGCACGCTTGCGTACCTCGGTGTGGAGTTCTTCCAGCGCGGTGCGGCGGCGACCGAGCGCCAGCGATTCCGCGTTGGCCGTCTGGATAGCGAAGGCCAGTTCATCCACCGTGGCGGCATCGAGCGGGACAACGACGTCGTGGCCGTCCGCGCGGCGATACCGGATTTCGTCAGGCAGGTGTTCGCCGTAGATGGATGGCAGCTGTTGCCGCAGCGAGGCGATGAGATTGGTGCTCATGGTCATTACTCCGAATCGATAGAGAGGGTGAAAGACGGCTTGCCGGAATCCACGGTGCGAGCGGCGGCAAACTGCTGTTGCAAGGCAGGCGGCCAGTTCGTGAAACGGGATTCGGAGACGGACAACTTGATGTCGAGGTAACCCTCGACCTTCTCGCCTGAGGCGACGATGCGTTCGGCGATTTCGGCCAGTTGCTTCTGATCCCAGCTGACCTTCTTGGGCAGCTCGAACTTCAGGTGCAGCGGGCCATCGCTGATGTGTGCGGTGCCGAAGTCACGGCCTGATTCGCGCAGCGCGGTACGGGCCTTTTCGCCGTAGCACTGATCCAGTGCCGCGTCGAACTTGGTGCGGGCCTTCTTGAGCCAGTCGATTGCCGCGTCGAGGTTTTTGTCGATCTCGTGTTTCTGCGCGGGCGGCAGTGCGGCCAGTTGGCTGACGGACATCTCGGCGATGTCGGCGGGGAAGATGGTGATGTCATTCATCGCATCTCTCCTCAAACCGCCGCGCGTTCGGATGTCGAGTCGTGCAGCGCTTCGCGCTCAAACTCGAGGATCGCGTCGACCGGGTAGCCGACACGCTTGGACAGCTTCAGGTAGCGTGGACCGCGACCCTCACTGCGCCAGCGCTGCAAAGTCTTGGGGCTAACGCCCCAGCGTTGCGCGAGCTCGTTCTCGTTGAGCACGCGGCGGTCACCGGGTGACATGGTGTTGATCGCCTGCTGTGGCGACCGGGGGATACTGCTGGCTGGTGTCTGCATGGAATGCTCCTGTGACGTTGTTGAGTAACAGGTGTCATTCCAAACTTCGGGTGGCGAACCTTTAAGGGACGCAATGGCGAACCACGGCGAAACTCCAGGTTCGCCAATGGGCCAGGGCAGAAACGCAAACGGCGAGCACATGGCTCGCCGTCATCGGGTGTATCCGGAGGGGAGATCAGGCGTCGGAGAAACCGAGCAATCGGCGTTGCGCTGCCCAATCGCGCGGTAGTTGCTCTTGGCGGCCGCGCAAGGTGTGTAGATTCAGGTGGCGTGGCTGACGTCCTTCGAATATCGCCTCCACGATATCGGGGGCCAGCATGGTCATGCGCAAGACCTCGGCAGCCCAGCCCGGTTCCACTTTCATGGCGCGCGCCAAGTCCGTTGTCGTGGGGTAGATGCCATCGTCGATCAAGCGCTTCCAGTAGAAGGCTTTGCCCAGCGTTTTGATCATCGGCACATCGAAGCCACCGATCCGGTCCGCAATTTCGGGGGCTGGCGGTATCAGCAGCTTCCGGTTCTGGCGGCGCTTGATCGTCAGGGGCACCAAGGTGACCCGCTGCCCCTCGCTGACATAACTGCGCGCCTCGGCTCCGATCTCGATACGGACGGCACGCTGGTGCTGGTGGCTCGTGGCATTCATGCCCAAACCTCCTCGACACGTTCTTGGGACTCTTCGATCAAGGGATGCGTGCTGATGTCCGCACCGAATCCGATCCAACCGTCCTCCCGCCAAACGATATCCAGGCCGTGCCCGTGTAGCTGCACGCGTTCGATTAACAGCCGTGTGATCCGTTGCTGCTCGGCAGGGAACAGTTGCGACCACACGTCACCGATGCGCTGCATGGCAACCACCACCTGTGCTTCGTCCAACGCCGCACCGACTGGATGCTGCTGGCAGGACCGCCATACAGCGATCAGCATTTGGGGCGATGAAAGCGCCGCATGGATTTGTGCCAGCACCGCTTCTTCGATCTCAGCGGCTGGCAGGTGGCCCACGTCCGGGGTATGCGGAGCCAGGCTGGCACCTGCGTTGCGCCGCTTGTGCAGGTAAGGCACGTAGTAGCGGTACTGCCGACCGTTTTTCTTCTTCACGAAGGAGTGCAGCATGCGTTGGCCATCCGGTGCGAACAGCAGCCCCGCCAGCAATGCCGGATGCTTGGCACGGTGTTCGCGCGGTGCCTGCTTTCGTCTCTCGATAAAGGCGTGTGCCGCGTCCCACAGCTCTTGAGAAATGATGGGGTCGTGCTGGGCCGAGTACCACGTGTCGTGATTGCAGATCTCGCCAAGGTAGATGCGGTTTCGCAGCAAGGTAAAGAGGTACTGCTGATCGATGCTTCGCCCCAATCGCTCCCGGCCGGACTGGGTGACCCATGCCTTGGTGGTATGCCCTTCGATTTCCAATTCGCGGACGAGTCGCGCAGCCGAGCCGTGCTCGGCGTAGCGGCGGAAGATGTCACGTACCAGCACGGCTTCACGTTCGTTGACGACGAGCTTGCGTTCGACCACGTCGTATCCGAGAGGTGGGACTCCGCCCATCCACATGCCCTTGGCCTTGCTGGCGGCGATCTTGTCACGGATGCGCTCGCCGGTGACCTCGCGTTCGAACTGCGCAAATGACAAAAGGATGTTGAGCGTCAATCGCCCCATCGATGTGGTGGTGTTGAACTGCTGCGTGACCGAGACGAAGGAGACGCCGTTGCGGTCGAACACGTCGACCAGCTTGGCGAAGTCCGGCAGGCTGCGCGTGAGGCGGTCGATTTTGTAGACGACCACGGTATCGATCTTCCCCGCTTCGATGTCGATCATCAGACGGCGCAACCCGGGCCGTTCCATGTTGCCGCCCGAGTAGCCGCCGTCGTCGTATCCGTCGTCGACGGCAAGCCAGCCCTCATGCCGTTGGCTGGCAATAAAGGCCAAGCCCGCATCACGCTGTGCTTCGAGGCTGTTGTATTCCTGGTCGAGCCCTTCATCAGTGGACTTGCGGGTGTAGACGGCGCAGCGCTTCTTTGGCGTGATTGCGGGAGTTTGGTTTCGACGCACTGAGCTCATACCGCCCCCTTCTTGGAGGCAGGTGCCTTCAAGCCAAAGAACACCGGGCCTGACCAGTGGCTGCCCGTGATGCGTTTGGCTACAGCGGACAGGCTCTTGAAGCGTTGCCCTTGGTACTCGAAATCATTCGATCCACGCACCAGCACACGATGCTCAATGTCGTCGTAAATGCGTGTAAGGACGGAGCCGGGCAACAGACGCTGACTATCACCGCGCAGTTGCTTGGGCAAGATGCCGGTTTCACCAACATCCTCGAGTTTCTTGCGCAGTGACGGTTTCAAGCTGCCAAACGCGCGCTCCTGCATCCGGTAGGCCAGGCGACTTTCCAACCAGACACGATGGTGGTGATGTGGCCGCTCTTCGAAATGGTCGTCCCAGAGTGCCCAAAGATCGTCCATCGAAAGATGGGGAATAGCCGCGACGCGGGCGGCGACTGAGGCGGGCGTTGGTGAGGTTGCGTGTGCTGTCATTGGCGAACTCCGTTGTTGTGATCGGGGTTCGCATTCACGCGCTGTTGGCCGGGGAAGCCAAGGCAAACATGCTCGCTGTTTTCGGGGGTGTCGCGCGATTGGCGGGCACGAAGGCGCAGCAGCGCAGCAGCCAACAGGTCAGCGATTTCTTGATGCCCGTGCCGTGGCCGGTCAGGTGACGTGCAAATTGAGATAGGTCGGATTTCTGTCATGGCAAGCATTCCGATGGAAAACGCTGCTCATGCTAGAAACCAAGGGCACTTCGCGTAACGTGATTTAGCGGGAGTGCGCGGCTTTGGCGCTATGTTTTTTTGGGCCGGTACCAAGCCGCGCGCTGGCCATTCACTTCCCGATACCGAAGCTCGAAAAGGCCGGATTCGTGTACGACCTGCCGCCAACTGCTGCACCCATACTTGGCCGGTAATTGATCGGGATGCCGTTCTGCAATCCATCGTCCAGCGCTGGCGACCGGCGTCCACTCTTCGACAGCCAACTCATCTGCTGCCTCACGCAATGCGCGAACAATTCCGGCAGCAGGCCAATCCACCGAGCCATCCGGCGCTATACCGTTGATCACCAGATCACGGAAGGCATCGGACTGGGCAAAATCAGCCGCCAGGCGACGGGCCTGATCCATGTGCTCCGCCCAGCCCCGCAGTTGCTCAAAGTGTTGATCGATGCGACTGTAGGCCGCCACCAAGGACTTTTGCGCACCACGGCATCCGTCCAGATTCCAAAAGTCGTGCTGGTCGATGAAGTGGTGCACCAGGTTGTTTCGCAGCAGTACCAGATCTTTCAGATCATTCTGCGTCCTATCGAAATCCTCGGCAGACATCTGCAAGCTCATCTTCATCTTGAACGAGATGATGTTGTCGGGCGCATCTGGTTCTGCAACTTCTTCTTGCTCGCCGTTGGTGACATACGTTCCGAGCAGCGTGCCAACCAATGTACCCAGCGTCTTGTTTGAGGCATCAACAATGCGCTCCGCCTGGTTCGATTGGAGGGGTGATCCTGACGCGGAGATTTCGTGGTGGGCCACGATGGCTTTCATCAGTTGTTCGTACTGCTGCAGACGCAAGAGACAACGGCCCAGCATTCGCTGCACCTCGCGTTGCAAGGTCTGCAGCTCTTCATCTATGGGTTGGATCGGCAAGCCTGTCATCGAGGGACTCACCGAACTGGCAATTGCCCGGTCGAGACGAACTGATCGAAGCTGTCAAAGCTCTCGCCGTCTTGCCAAGACCGATCCCATGACCGTGGTTCAGCACTTTCCAGCAGCAAAAGGGTGAGGACGCGATCTCCTGTGGTGTAGCTGTGCTTGAACTCGCGTAACTTCATGTGTGGTGCCTCCTCCGGGCACCAGATCGCGGCAGACATCTCCGTGCCATCCCACTCCTGCTCAACGGTGGAATCAGCAGCCAGGGTGCCGGGAATTGGTTCCTGCGGATCGTCAGTGCGCCGGATGCGGGCGCGCGTCTTGACCGCGCTGCTGCTGCGCCATTCGTACTTCACGAAGCCGTTGTCCCAATAGACAAGGATTGCCCGCTGCGTCGTGAATTTGATGAACCGGATGCACAGCGCCTCGAACGACACCTGGAATCGTTTGGCAAGCGCGCTCAGGACATGCAGGTCGATGCGCTGGTTCGAGATCCACTCCCGCAGCAAGTCGCCAGGCATCAGCAGGTTGCTGGCAAAGTCGTCCGCTTCGCGTTCAATGTTGGCTGCTGTGTCTTGGCTGAAATGAACTGCAGCTTTATCGCAGTTGAAGGAGCGTCGCTTTGCCCGGTGCAGCACGAAATGCCCCAGTTCATGTGCGACTGTGAATCGTTGACGCTCTGGGCTGGCATCTGGGTTGAAGAAGATCCCCCACTCAGCTGAATCATTGGGGTTGCAAACCAACATCCCTTCAACACTGCTCACGGTTGAAGCCATAGGGGGCTTGATGATTCTGACCCCTTTACCATAGGGCGTAGATGGCAGCCCTTCCCGAACCATGTCGAGATTAATGTACGCAGCCTTCTCCTCAGCGGCGACACGCATCCAACGCAGGATCGTGTTCGCTGCTTTGCTTGGCGTCAGGTCTTCACTGACGCTCAACGCTTGGGATCCTCTTGTGCAGTACCTGGGAACATCAGCTTCATCATGTCTTGAACACGATTTTTCTCATCACCCGACATGGTGGCGTACTGGCGAAAGAACGCCACATCTTCAACCGTGGCCTCAGGGACCTGTTCGTTGGTCTCGTTCATGAGGTCCTCCATCGTGACCCCCAAAACCTTGGCCAACAGGTTAATTCGTTCCGCAGAAGGGCGTTGCCCCTCCTTCATCTCCAGCTCCCAGATGTACGCCTTGGTACACCCGACTGCGTCAGCCACTTGCTGCAACGTCAGCTTCTTGGCCTCTCGCAAACGCCGTAACCGCGCTCCTAAGGTCGATGCCATGGAAAAGCTCCTGTCTGAATCAAGTCAGCCTCAAAGTATAGCACTGAGATACACATTCACCCAGATGTTCTACGTAGTTTGACAAGCGGAAATAAGCTGGACACAATTACGCTGTATCTCGCCACTTTACTTTGACGGGGTATTTGTTTACCACCCGTCGGCCAGCGCCAGCATCCCCTGCACGCAGAACACCGACATTCCATAAGGACCAAGAAAATGAAAAAAAACTTTGTCGATGTGCTGCTGGAGCTGCCCGTAGACACTACCCTCCAAAACTTCCTGGCTGCCAATGGCCTGCCTTTACCTGACGAACTGACCTGGTCGAATGACCCCGAGGTCACCAAGTCAGTCATTGAGGCAATTCAGTCGTGGCCCGATCAAATCGCCCGCGACAAGCTTGTTGCCAAGCTGATGGCAAGCGTTGGTCTCGGGGATGCGGCGGGTAAACAGGCGATGTTTCAGGTAGCAAGGCAAGACGGGGCAGCTTTGGTGGGGCTCGCCGCCAGCAAAAGCGATATCCACCGCTCGTTCTGGCTGTACGTAAATCACCCGGCACTTTTTGATCTGGCTGGTGACGTGGACTACTTCGAACGCCACGGAACACAAGCCCAGCAAAATGATCTCGGGGTCAAACGCAAGCCCAACACATCTGATGCGGCCTTGCTCTGCTTGCGCCAGGCCATTTCAGAGTTCTACCAGCGTGAGCTGCAGTGTGGCGACGGCAGTGTTGCCTTCGTTCTTGAACGGTCACCCGACGTTTACCTGCTGACCGTTCATGTGAAAGACCTGGCGATGCTGCGTCTGGAGTTTGCAGGCCCGAAGCTGACCCATCACATTGGTAACCCCAACATTCACATGGTGTTGGAGTATTCAGCCAAGACCGGTGTCGCACGCTCGTTGGTCAAGGGCGGTGCCAAGTACCACTCCATGCTGCTCACGGCCTTCGCCGAACACCTGCTTGGCGTGAAAGTCGATGCTCACCGCATCAAACCACCAACACTTGATTTGTCGGCCCTGCGTCTGGGATTCAATGTTCCCCAGGCGCTAACGACTGACGGATTCATGGCGCTGCAAGTCAAGACACTTTCATTGCTCAGCCCGCATGGCGATCTGAAGGTGGAATGCACAGCCACGGCATCAAGCGACCAACAGTGCGTGACTGAATTGCTGGCCGAGGCATTTCCCAGCGAGAACCCTATCAAGCGCAACTGGCAAATCAACTCCGCCCACATCAACCTGTACTACCCACCTGAGCCGGGCAAGGCACGATCAAAGGTCATCACCATTGAGATCACCCGCAAAGGACGCCTGAATCTGCACAAGTTTGACGCCAAGTTGCAGGCCCAGTTGGAGGGGTATCTTGTTTCGATGGGCATCCTTGATGCGGGCCAAACTCTGAGCGCCAACGAGCAGCACCCAGGAGAAGACGCGCATCAGTCAGAACCCGCATACCAGGACTGACCATGACGGTGCATCACGCTTGGTCATTGGTATGCCGCTTGTTCGCTGAGGGAACGCCCGTATTTCGGTACGCGTTGTCTCCGAACGAGCTTGCGGCATGCTCACTGCTGGGCTCCGCTATAAAGCCTGCCACCGTCAATCAGCAATACGCACTTTGCCCATACTGCAACTTGCATCGTGGGCAGGTCGTTGCTGATGGCAAGGGAGGCAGACTTTGCCAATGCCCTGAATGCGGTCCGGTCCAGCTTGAGCCACAGGACCTGGCAGCCGTCATGCTCAACGAGGATTGGTTGCGTCAAAAATTGCGCATGGCAATGGAGATCAACAGCCGCGATGGAATCGATCAAGTCAGTCCTGGCGTCTGGCGACTAGGCGATGCGCGACAAGGACCAGTCATTCTGGCTCGCAACTTGTCCGGCCTGGTTCACGCACCGGCGACCCTTGATGCGCTGCGAGTCAATGCCTCTCGGTTGCGGGTGATCACGCCCAAACCTATCGACCAGACCGCACACCCATTTGCCGTTGACATAGATTGGCTGCCACTTCAGGAGCGGTTCGCCTTTTACGGCGGCGGAATCTCATTTATTGCCCCACAGGGCCAACGCCCCACAGAAACGCAACGTGAGCCCGCCAAACCGGTTTACGGCCCCTTTGCTGACGACTTCCGCTCAGTGCTACTGCCAGAGTTCGGCCACATCGCACTTACAGATGCTCAAGCATCCGTGTTCGGTTCTCTCTGGTCATTCAAGGGAGAGCCAACGCGTGGAGAACGAATCATGGCCAAGGCAGGACTTGAAAGCGACAAGCCGATCGATGTATTCAAGGTGAAGTCCCGTGACAAAGGCAAGCTTGGTGTCGATCGCCCCCTGCTGGCTTACAGGGCGCTTGTGGTCACACAGCGCCGACAAGGTCTTTATGCGATGCCCTGCGCTTCAGGGCAATAACCTCTAGGACTTGAACTATGGCAACGAAAGATCAGATCAACAAAGCTTGGGACAACGCAGACAAAATGCGCGGCAAGGATCCGGACCTGTACCGCAAGGACCCGTACGGGAATCCGATGTACCGCCACTCGCACGGCAAGAGCTCAGAAATGGGATGGGATGTTGATCACATCACCCCGAAATCACGGGGTGGCTCTGATGCGACCAAAAACCTACAAGCGCTGAACTCTTCCGTGAATCGCGGCAAGGGTGACTCACTTATCAAGAAGAGTCGCCACTCGAGTTGAAGCAGGCGACTGAGGGTACGGTCATCCGTGGCCGTCTCTAGTCGACCCAAAGCGGACATTTAGGAGCGAGCAATTCGGTTCCCAGATGCTTTCTTGATCGTAAAAAAGTCACCTAACTAAGAGAGTCCAAAACTGAATTGAGATCGGTTCCTGAAAAATGCGGATGCGGAGATAGAGCTTCATACGGCAAACCTTGTCGATTAACCCAATGCGTTGTAAAGCCAAACCAAGTCGCACCCAACGCATCCCATGCATTGCTGGATACAAAAAGCACTTCATCTTTGTTGACCGGAATGACTTGTTGAACCAATCCGTAGCTCTCAGGAGAAGTCTTGAAAAGACGAATCGAATCGACAGAAATGAGATGATCTAAAACATCCTCCATCCCTGCGCTCTTGACAGCTGAATTCAGCATATCCACGCTGCCATTTGAAAGAATGGCTGTTGTGAGACCCATGGCTTTTATTTTTTGAAGCACCGCCAAATTTTCTGCAAAGGGCGTGAGGTGCGCATATTGCTGCATCAGTTTTTCAACCTGACCCGAGTCCCGGCTAAGTTTGAGTCTGTCTAGCGTGTACTCCAATGACAAGCGCGTCAGTTCCCAAAATGGACGGAAGTATTGACTACCTGATGCGTTGTGCGGGTCTGACTGAGTGATCAACCGTGTGTATTCAATTTGCTTGTCGCGCCACTTCACCGCGATATCAGCTCCTTTACCGGGGTAAAAATCTTCAGCCAGAACTTGGATGGAGTAGACGTCAAATAATGTGCCATAGGCATCAAATACAACAGCTTTTATTTTCATGAGATTTTTCTCGATTGGGATCAAACCACTGTCTTGGCATCTTGGCCAAACAAAATTGACTTGGCGTTTTGGTCGACGGTAGGTGCTGTGTTGATTGACTTGGCAATCTCATAAGCTCGCTGTGTTCCTGGACGGTGCTTAATCCGTTCAAACCATGACGCAAGGGCTGGGAATTGACTCATTTCCTGGCGCTGACGCTCATGCGGCACGACCCAAGGATAGGCGGCCATGTCAGCGATCGAGTAGTCGCCGCATATGTACTCACGGCCATCTGACAGATGCTTATTCAAGACGCCATACAAGCGGGAAGTCTCTTTGACGTACCGATCGATGGCGTAAGGCAATTGCTCAGGCGCGTACTGCACAAAATGATGGTTTTGACCCGCCATGGGGCCTAAGCCGCCCATCTGCCAAAACAGCCATTGCAAGCATTCATTTCGACCACGCAAATCTTGAGGAATAAACTGTTGAGTCTTGTCTGCCAAGTACAAAAGAATGGCACCTGACTCAAAAATACCAATGGGTTCACCCCCGCCCACTGGTGAGTGATCGACGATCGCAGGTATGCGATTGTTGGGAGAAATCTTCAAAAAGGCGGGAACAAATTGTTCGCCCTTGCTGATGTTGATGGGTTTGATGTTGTAGTCAAGGCCAGACTCTTCCAAGAACAGCGTGACCTTATGGCCGTTTGGCGTGGTCCAGTAGTAAAAGTCAATCATGCTTCATGCCCCTGCGGTTTTGAGACGCTCGTTGGAGGGGAACAGCATTTTTCGTGCGTCCTCATCCACTTCGGTTTTGAAAGCAAACTTGGTCTTCAAGGCTTCAGCGCGTTGAGCCGCTGGGCGTGCGTTGATTTCGTCAAGCAAGCGTTTGACGTGAGGCAGTTTGACCCAAGCATCAGCGCCCAGAACAAATGGTGCAACACGCGCCCAGCCCCAAACCGACATGTCGACAATGGTGTACTCATCGCCCATCATGTAGGGCTGATTTGCCAAGCGGTCATTGATCAGGTGCCAATGACGCCAGGCTTCAAAGTCATAGCGATTCACTGCGTATTCTTTAGGCTCTGGCGCAAAGTGTTTGAAGTGAACGGCTTGACCACAGTAAGGGCCGATACCTGTGGCCACAAACATCAGCCATGAATACATCTCAGCTTTGTTGCTTGGCGTATTTGCAGGCACAAACTTACCCATCTTTTCAGCCAAATAGAGCAGCATGGCATTGCTGTCAAAAACTCGAATGTCGTCGTCCAGCATGGCCGGCGTCTTGGCGTTGGGGTTGATGGTCTTGAAGGCATCAGCGTGCTGCTCACCTTTGCGCGTGTCCACCGGAATGAGTTCGTAGGGCTCACCGGTTTCTTCCAGATACAACGCAATCTTCAAAGGGTTGGGCGAAGGATGGAAATAAAACTTGATCATGACGGATGCCTTTGTGCGTGTGGATGATTTAAATGAATGCCAGCCAAATACCGAGCGGCAGAAACGCCAGGCTCAACAAGTGTCCGACGATGACGGTGGAAGCCACTTTGTTGGGTTCCACCTGAAATTTGTCAGCGAGCAAGAAATTGAAGACTGCGGGTGGCAAGCATGCAAACAAAATCAAAGCTCCGCGCTCCAGCCCTTGCAAGGGAATCAGCCAAAGGGTCAAAAAGACAGCCGCGACTCTGAGTATCAGGATCAGAACACCTGACTGAACGCCCACCCAAGCGTCTGCAACTTGGCTGCTGGCAAGCCTGGCTCCTAGGGACATCAACATCATCGGAACCAGCACACTGCCAATCATGGTGCAGGATGTTTGAAACCAATCAGGTAGAGACAACTGCAGTTGCGAGCTGGCCACACCCAGCACCGTTGCCCAGACCAGTGGGTTGGCATACACCATGCGCCAGTCAACTTTGCCGCTCATCACGCCAGCGCCCAGCGTGAAATGCAGAATGTTAGAGATCACTAACAGGACCACTGCTGTTGCCATTCCTTCCGATCCATAAGCCAAGGCAATCAAAGGGATGCCAATCGGTCCAACATTGGTGAACATGACACAGGGCAAGAATGCTTGCTGTGTTGCGCCTGAAAATTTCGCCAATGGCCAAGCGATCACTCCGCTCAGAATAATCAATAGGATGGAAGCCCCAGTAAAGGACAGGGCTGAAATCGGGTCAAACGATTTGGCAGACAGCGAAATAAAAATCAACACAGGCAGTGCCACGTCTACAACCAGTTTGTTGGCCCCCCCTAGGTCTGGTTTAGCTCGGCGGCTGTACAGAAAGCCAACCAACACCAGGGAAAAAATGGGGAGCGTGATAGATGCAATTTTTGAAAACATAGATCCTGATTCGGTAGATGCACTCTCAATTCCTTGCATTGTCTTGTACTTGATGCAACAATTCGTACATATAAATTTGCTATTCGTACAAATGGACGCCCCTCGCTTAGATCGACTCACTGCCTTGCTAGAAGGACTCAGCCCAAAAGTTACGCTGACCTCAAAAGCGAACGGGTTTTCGCTAAACATCATCAAGACAGGGACACCTGAGCTTTCCTTGGATAGCTCATCAGCCACTCATCTGGACGCCTTGTCTTTGTTGGCTTGCCCTGCGGAACACTCGCTCTCAAAGACCCTCGAACCCGATCAGCATTGCTTGATGAGTTTTGAAGTTGTTTTTGATGGCCCCATGGGACCGGGCTTATTAGCTGAGCTGTCTCAGCCAATCTCAATCAATATGAAGGACGCCGATCCATCTCTCGTGCAAGTCATGACATTGATTGCCAATGAAATGCAGACTAGTCGTTGTGGCCAACCGCTTTTTATGAACCGGGCAGGCGATATTTTGCTGATCAGTTTGATGCGCCACCTGACATCTCGACCTCAGCAAGACTCAGGACTGTTTGTTGCATTGTCAGATCCACGAATTGCCAGAAGTTTGGTGGCCATGCACACTAAGCCTGCTCACCCTTGGACCTTGGAAATTTTGGCTAACTTGGCAGGTATGTCGCGGACATCGTTTGCCAATTACTTTAAAGACGTGATGCAGGTGTCACCTGGAAAATATCTGGAAAATTTGCGTTTGGCCATTGCACGGCAACTGATGCAGACAGGCATTGGGCTCAAACAAATTGCTACACGAACTGGCTATGCTAGTCCGTCTACCCTTTCCAGAGCCTTAGGTCGTGGCGGATGAATAGCGACAATGGCTGATCAAGGGCTGACTTTTGTTAGGTAGTTTTACACGACATCGCTATCGCTCTGGTCTCGACATTGAGGCGGCCAAATGTTCAGGTTTGACATAGGCTACAAACGACTGCCTCAAAGAAGTCTTTCAATTTCCGCTTCTGGCCGACATGAGCCGTAGCAACTGGTCATCTCTATAAAAATACAAAGCAAGTGTTCACATACATCTGCCCCTACCGCACCATTCAAGGACGGAAAAATATGGGCTTTTCTCGCGAATTCTCACAACGTTGTGTGCGACAGCTCACAAACCACATGGTTTGCCTCAGCAGGTAGAACGCAAAACCTTCGTATGCGACACACGCATAAGTCATTGCCGCAAAAGGCGATCTGCGTGTGCCACTTCGTCAGTGTTCGCAGAAGTTTTGTGAGAAGAGAGAGCGGAGTATGAGATTCGGGGGGCGTTACCGGCTCGGATGCAGGAGGGGCATGGCACACGTAGAATTGCGCCGCACCCCGCACCATCTTGCGGTCGCCAAAACGAAAACGCCCAACTGAGAACAGTTGGGCGCTTGATTTTGGTGGCCTGGGGCGGAATCGAACCACCGACACGCGGATTTTCAATCCGCTGCTCTACCAACTGAGCTACCGGGCCTGGAGAGATGGAATTATAGCAGCAGTCTGCGGCCCTGTGGCAGGCTCAGC
>Ga0208121_100061_pt1 | contig 62423 bp, 56 predicted proteins | sample LakWasMet62_LOW9_2_FD_183894 | JGI IMG/M metagenome (GOLD analysis project Ga0208121, IMG submission 183894) | Freshwater sediment methanotrophic microbial communities from Lake Washington under simulated oxygen tension - Sediment Metagenome... | ecosystem: Environmental > Aquatic > Freshwater >... | reverse complement strand
TGGAAGATTTTTTACGAAGGCAACCTCGGATGACCTCCCAGCCCTCCTCCCTCCTGCGCCGTATTTTTCTGGCCAGCGCCGCGGCTGTGCTGCTGCACGGCACGGCCATCGCCCAGTCGGCGCCGCGCGTCGCGCTTGCCACCAGTGCGGGTGACATCGTGCTTGAGCTCTACCCGGACAAGGCCCCCAAGACCGTGGCCAACTTCCTGCAGTACGTGGCCGAGCGCCAGTATGAAGGCACCATCTTCCACCGCGTGATGGACGGCTTCATGATCCAGGGCGGCGGCTTCACCCCCGACATGCAGCAAAAACCCACGCGCGAGCCGATCCCGCTGGAGGCCAACAACGGCCTGAAGAACGACCGCGGCACCATCGCCATGGCGCGCACCGGCAACCCGAATTCCGCCACGGCGCAGTTCTTCATCAACGTGGTCGACAACCGCGGCCTCAATGCCCCCATGCCTGACGGCTATGGCTACGCCGTCTTCGGCAAGGTGGTATCCGGTATGGATGTGGTCGACAAGATCCGCACCAGCCCCACCGGCAACAAAGGCATGCACCAGAACGTACCGCTTACCCCCATCCTCATCAAGTCGGCGACCCTGCTGAAATAAGAAAGCATCATCATGAGCAATCCTCAAGTCGAACTCCAGATCGCCGGCCTCGGCGCCATCACGCTCGAACTCGACGCCGCCAAGGCACCGAAGTCGGTGGAAAACTTCCTGGCCTATGTCAACAAGGGCCACTTTGACAACACCATCTTCCACCGCGTCATCCCCGGCTTCATGATCCAGGGCGGCGGCTTCGAACCCGGCATGAACCAGAAGCCGACCGACAAGCCGATCGAGAACGAGGCCAACAACGGCCTGAAGAACGACAAGTACACCATTGCCATGGCGCGCACCAACGACCCGCACTCGGCCTCGTCGCAGTTCTTCATCAACGTGGCTGACAACGGCTTCCTCAACCACACCGCCCCCTCGGCCCAGGGCTGGGGTTATGCCGTGTTCGGCAAGGTGGTCGCCGGTACCGACGTGGTCGACAAGATCGCCGCCGTCAAGACCGGCCAGAAGGGCTACCACGGCGATGTTCCGAAAGAGGATGTGGTGATCGAGAAGGCCACCGCTCTGGCCTGATCCCCCGCCCGCATGAACCCGACCACCCCCCGGATCGCGGAGCTCACCGCTCCTGCGGCCTGGCAGGTGGTCGATTTCATTTCCGACCTGCACCTGCAGGCCAGCGAGCCCGCCACGGTGCAAGCCTGGGAGCACTACATGGCGCACACCCGTGCCGATGCGGTGTTCATCCTGGGCGACCTGTTCGAGGTCTGGGTCGGCGACGATGGACCGGCCAGCGCAGACATGGAGTCCCGTTTCGAGGCCCAGTGCGTCCACATCCTGCACACCACCGCCCAACGTTGTGCTGTTTTCCTCATGCACGGCAACCGCGACTTCCTGCTTGGGGACGCATTTGCCCAGGCCTGCGGCCTTCGCCTCTTGACCGACCCCACGGTGCTAGCCTTTGGCGCGCAACGGTGGTTGCTCTCGCATGGTGATGCCCTGTGCCTGGACGACACCGACTACCTGCAATTCCGGGCCCAGGTACGCAGCCCCGAATGGCAACAGGCCTTTCTGGCCAAACCGCTTTCGGAACGCCGCACCATCGCGCGCGGCCTGCGCACCGAAAGCGAGGCCCGCAAGCGCAGCGGTGCCGTGTACGCCGATGTGGATGCCGCCGCTGCCGCAGGGTGGCTGCAGACTGCCCAGGCGCGTGAACTGATCCACGGCCACACCCACAAGCCGGCGGACCACGCCTTTGGTGACGGCCTGCACCGGCGCGTGCTGAGCGACTGGGACGCCGCCGCCACACCGCCGCGTGCCGAAGTGCTGCGCCTGCAGCTAGACGCCAGGGCCGTGCAGGTCCAGCGCCTGCCCGCCCAGCAGGCGGTCTGAGCATGTGGGGTTGGCTGCGGCGCTTGGCTGGTAGCGCCCAGGCGCCCCGCGACATTCCGGAGGTCTTGTGGCAAGCCACCCTGACCGACTACCCGTTTCTTGCTGCATGCACGCACACTGAGCAGCAACGCCTGCGCGAGCTCAGCGCCCGCTTCCTGGCCGAGAAGGAGTTCCACGGCGCCCAGGGGCTGGTCATTACGGATGCCATGGCGGTGGCGATTGCCGCCCAGGCCTGCCTGCCGGTGCTGCACTTCGGCGCTGGCCACCAACCGTTGGACTGGTATGACGATTTCGTTGGCATCGTGGTGCACCCGGACGAGGTGGTGGCACAGCGCGAAGTGACGGATGAGGATGGGGTGGTTCACCGCTATCACGAGGTGCTGGCCGGCGAGGCCATGGAGGCAGGCCCGGTGATGCTGAGCTGGCAGGATGTGACCGCGGCCTCCAGTGCGGCCGGCTACAACGTGGTCATCCACGAGTTCGTGCACAAGCTCGATCTGCGCGATGGCCAGCCCGACGGCTGCCCGCCCCTGCCCGCCGGCTTTCTGGGCATGCCGAGTGCACGCCGGGCACGCGACCACTGGCTGGCGACGCTGCAGGCCAGCTTTGAAGATTTCCGCGAACAGGTGATCAAGGCTGAGCGCTTTGGTGCGCCACCGCCTTGGCTCGACCCCTATGGGGCGGAGGCCATCGACGAGTTCTTCGCCGTGGCCAGCGAAGCCTATTTCGTCAACCGCACGCAGTTCGCACGCGACTTCGCGGCACTGCTGCCCTTGTTCGACGCCTTCTACCGACCCGGCGCCTGAAGGCGCCGGTTGTGAAGATCAGCGACGCAACAAGACCTTCAGGGCGTTCTGCAGGCGCCGCGCCTGCTCAGCCTCGAAGGCCGCGCCCAGCACACGCGCCGCATCCTGGCCCCAGGTCTGTACCGGCGTCGGGTCGTTGCGCTTGGTGAGCAACTGCAGTTGCAGGGCACGACGGGCGTCCAGCGCCGCCGCCGGTGTCGGCACCTCAGCGGCAATCTCCAGCCGCAGCAAGGCGGTGGCGGCCTCGCCGGAAGGCGCTGCCGACAAGGCCTGGCTCCACAAGGTGCGCACCGCCGGCGTGACCCGGCTACCCAGTTCCTGCACCGTCGGCAACTGACTGGCATCGCGCTGCTCCCAGGCCGAGAGCAGGTGCGTCAGCGACTCCCCATGAGCCTGAGCCGCCAGCTTCTTCAGCACCATCTGCGCGTGTTCCAGCGCCTCGCGCTGGGCACGGAAAGCCGCATCGCCCAGACGCGGCTGGTCGCGGTAGGACTCGCGCAAGGGCTCACGCCGGCCGCCGCGATCGGCTCCACGCTCGTCGCGACGGCCACCCTCGCGCCGCTCGCCGGGGCGGCCTCGGCCAGCCGGCGTTGCCGGCTCGGCCTTTTTCATGCCGGGACGGTCGTCGCCACGCACAGCCACCACCGGCTTGCGCGGTTTGGCCGGCTCGGCAACAGGTGCAGCGGCCTCAGTCGGCGCTTCCTCCGCTCCTGTTTCTGTAGCTTCTGGCGCAGATTCCACGGGAGCTTGAGCCTTTTTTTCCTCTGAAACTGGAGAACTTTCGGAAGCGTGCAGAGCACTCTCCAGCGCGTTCATGGCGGCGCGGATGGTCTGCGCATCGCCACCGGCATTGGCGGCTTCCAGCGCCTTGGCTGCTTCCATCACCTTGCGGTCGCGATCGCTCATGGTGCTGGAGACCTTCTCGCGCTCGGCCGTCTTGCGGTTGAAGGCTTCGTCAATCGGCTTACGGAAGGCATCCCACAGCTTTTGCTCATGACGGCGCTCCATCGGCACGGCATGGGCTTCGGCCTGCCAGCGCTGCTGCAAGGCCTTGACGGCGTCGATGCGCAACACGGGCGCCGCGCCCAGCACCGCCGCCTCTTCGATCATGGCCTGGCGGCGCTGCTGGCTCGCCTTTTGCACCGCTTCCAGCGGTGCGCTGGCCGCCGCCATGGCGGACTTCCACAGCGGCTGCAACTCGGCAAAGGCCTTTTCGCTCAAGTGGCCGGCTTCGCGCCAGCGCTCGGCGAACTGATGCAGCACGCGGCTGAAGCCCTTCCAGTCATCACCGGCTGCGGTCGGGTTCGCCGCGGCCCAGGCCTTGAGTTCCTCGACCAGCGCGAGCCGCTGGGTCCGGTGTTCGGCCGCCTCGGCCCGCACCTTGTCCAGCCAGGCCTCGACTACCTTGTGCGCCTGGTTGCAGGCCTCGTCGAAGCGTTTCCACAGCGCGTGGTTGGGCACACCGCCCTGGTCGGTCTGTTTCCACTGATCGCGCAGGGCGCGCAGGGTTTCCTGCATCTTGCGTCCACCCAGGGCCTGGCCCTCGGGCCGGTTCAGCAAGGCTTCGGCCTTGCCCACCAATTCCTCACGCAGCTGGTCGGCACGCCAGCGCTGCCAGCCTTCGAGTTCACCGGCAGCCGCCAGGGCCGCATGGACTTGCTTGTCGAGCGCGTCGTCGATATGGCGGCCATGCTCCTTGAGTGCCTGGCGCAGGTTGGCGGCCGCACCGGTGCTGGCCTTGCCGTGGCCTTCCGCCACTTCCTGCTCCAATTTTGAGAGCGCCTCGCGCACAGCCGACGTGGCCTGGGCACGGATTTGAGGGTCAACCTTCGGCTTGGCCGGCTGCGGCGCCGCCTCAGGCGGCAGGCCGCGTGCCTGGCGCAGCTCATCGGCCCACACCGGCACTTGCGGCAAGGCCACTGCCGGATCGGCTGCGGCCGAAACCGCCTGCGCCAGCGCGGCACTGAACGCCTCCCACACCAGCGTCAGCTGCCCGCGCGAGGTCTCTAGTTGCGGCGGGAAACGCGCATCGACACTGGCCCAGTTGGCATCACCCGGCAAAGCCGCCGCCTGCTCCTGCCAGCTGGTCACGTCGGCACGCAAAGCATCTGCCGCGGCTTGGGCGTCCTTCCACGACTTGGTGGACAGCACCTCGATGCGCTGCGCCAGCAGCACCGCCGCCTCGCGCTGCACCTGCACGCGGTGCTGCAGATCTTCGATCACCTTGACCCGCTCGGCCAGCTGCACCTTGAGGCCAGCCAAGGGTTCGCGGCTCAGCGGCGCACCGGCCTTGGCCGCATCACGCTGCCAGGCCAGGGCGTCGGCGATGTTGAGCTTGCCGGCCTCCAGCAGTGCCTGGGCCTTGGCCGCCCACTCGGTCGCCATCGCCTCCTGCCCTTTGGCGCGGCGGATGTCGTCCAGCCGTTCGCGCAGCAGTTTGGCAGCGCCTTTGTCCTTCACACTGAGTTCCTTGAAGACCGCCTGCAGCTGTTCAGGCTCGGGCTCGCTGGCCAGCCACTCGCGCACGCGCGCCGCGCGTTCGCCGGAGGTGGCCGCAGAGAATGCGCCACCGGTGAGGGCGTCAAGTTGTTGGAGGTCGTTCGGTTTGGCAGGCACGGAGGAGTTCACGGTGAGCTCGGCAGCAAGGTGGATCGGAATGGGTTTAGCCGCGTATTGTCGCCCCGAACGGCGCTGCGCTTCATGCCCGGCGCATGTTTTTGCGCCGGGGGCTTATTTCATCGTCAGCGAAAGCTCGGCGTGGGGCACCCATTTGGCGTCAGCCGCCTGCGTTTTGGAAGCACCCAGGAACAGGCGGTCCAGGGGCAGTTCGCGGCTGACCAGATAGTCCTTCACCGCCACACCACGCGCCAGCGCCAGCTCTTGTATCTGTTGCTCGCTCACCGGAATGCTGGCCAGCAACAGCGTTTCCATCTCGGCCGGCGGCAGGTCCTTGGCAAAGCCCAGCAGATTGCGCGGCTTGGAGATCTGGGCACGGCGGTACACCGCCTTGAGCAGCTCCGGCCGTTCGGCCTGGGTCAAGGCTTGCACGGCATCGGCCGGCTTGCCGGCCACCACCGCCGCGCGCCGTTTCTCGGCCTGCATCAGCGCACTCAGGCGCTCGCGCTTGTAGCCCTCGCGTTCGGCTTCCAGGCTGGCGGCGCCGGACACCGTCACGGTCAGCGCCGGACGCTCCTTCATCGCCTTGGCCACCTTGTCCAGATTGGCTTGTGCCTCCGTGCTGAGCACGGCCGATCCGGATGCGAAAGGCACCCCCCCGAGCTCACCGTCATCACCGCCGTCAAAGGCCGAGGCCAGCAAGGCAAATGGCGAGGTGATGGCCTTGGTGATCAGGTTCACGATCATCTTGAAAATGACGCCTCCGAAACTGAATTCCGGGTCGTTGAGTGAGCCGCTGATCGGCAGGTTCAGGTCGATCACGCCATCGCTGTCGGCCAGCAGCGCCACGGCCAGCCGAACCGGCAGGCTGTTGGGGGCACCTTCGACCGGGTCGCCAAAGGTCAGCTGGTTGAGCACCAGCTTGTTGCGAGCCGTCAGTTGCCCATCCGGATCCACCTTGTAGGCCACGTCCATGGCCAGCTTGCCGCGCTCGATGCCATGTCCGGCATATTTCACGCTGTAGGGCGACAAGGGCGGCAGCTCCAGATCGCGCATCTTGCCGGTGATGTCCAGCGCCAGCGGCTTGGCCAGCGGGTTGAGCTTGCCCAGGATTTCGATGGTGGCCGTGCCCTCGGCTCGGCCACGCAACTCCAGATCGGCCATGGCCGGTGCCGCACCGGCTTCGCTGCTGGGAGTCGCCGACGAAAAGGCGCTGAGCCGGCCGGTCAACTCAGAAAGATCGGCACTGTAGTTGGGTTTGATGAAGCGGTCGGAAAAAAGCACCCGGCCATTGACCAGACTGACCGGCCCCATCTCGATCAACGGGGCCAGCGCGGCGAACTCTGCATTGGCCTCGGCCTTGGTCGCGGCGGCAGGCGCTGCAGCGGAGCCTGCCAGTGGCGGGGCTACGTCGGTCGCCGCTGTTGCCGCGGTGGGCTTCACGATGTCCTGCAAGTTGATGCGCCCGCTTTCGTTGATGATGACACGCGCATAAAAGTCGCTCAACGCGGTTTCCGCCACCGCCACCCGAGTCGCCTGCCCAGGTGCCAGCGCCACCTGAAGATCACGCAGGCTCAGCGCTTTCCAGCTCAGCAGCTCTTCGCTCAGAAAGGCGTCTTGCGTCTGGGTTGCTGTCGGCACCGTATTCGCCAGCAGATCTTCCAGCAGGGCATCGCCACGCAGCTTGAACACCGGGCCGCGGGGCGTCTGCGCATAACGAACATCGCCCTTGAAGCCGGCATCCGCCCGCGCCAAGCGCAAATTGAGCACTTCCGTCAGATAGGGCATCACGGCATGCGCCGGCAGATCAACAGCCTGAACACGACCCTGCACGGCCAGTGGCTGCATGGCCAGACTCCCCGTGAACGCCAGTTGCCCCGGCTCGCCGCGGCGCGCGCGCATCCGGGCCGAGAGTTTGAGCGGACCGGGTTGGCGGCTGTCAGTGGCAAAGTCCTTCAGTTGCAACGACAAGGCCGAAATGTCGAACACCACCGGCCGCCCAGCGGCACGATCGGCATACCGGATCTGCCCGCCTTCCAGGGTTGCATCGTTCACCGCCACCCGCCAGGGCGTGGCACCCTGGGACGCCTTGGCCTCGTCGGCGCGTCCCTTCGGCTTTTGCGTCGTGGCATCGGCTGTTGACTTCGAGGTGGACGTGGCCGGCTGCAACCAGCGCTGGAACATCCAGCGCCCTTCGCGGTCGCGTTCTACCGCCACCGAGGGCTGCGTGATGGCCAGCTTGGCCAATGTCACGCTGCGCTCGTCGAGCTTGATCTCGGCGCCCTGCACTTCAAGCAGGTTGAGCGACAGCGGCCAGGTGCGGTCCGTCCGGCTCTGGGCACCCAGCGTCAACTTGCTGGCCTCTAGCCGGGGCACTTGCACGAGCCACTGCCCCCCCTTCCATTGCAAAGCCAGTTGGGCGCTGAGGCTCCCGCCCAGCGCCGGCTCGATCACTTGCGCCGCATAGGGCGTCGCCAGCGCCAGCGGCAGGTTCTTGAGTTCGGCATGGACGGTGGCCGCCTGTTCGCGGGCCTCCCCCTTGAAGCTCAACTGCGCCGAGGCAGGTGCTGCATCCGTCTTGGCCGTCCGACGGTTGTTGCCGTTCGGCACGGTCCCGTCCGCCAGTGCCAGCGAACCCGTGAAGCTGGCCGGCTGACGCAAAGGCAGGGCCCAGGCCGCCGCATCCAGCGTCAGATCGCGCAGATCGATCTTGGCCGCCGGCGTCACCTCGGCATCGCGCCAGCGCACCAAGCCCCCACGCACCGTGAACTTGGCCAGCGCCAACTGCCAGGCACTGGCCGGGGCGGCAGGTTGCGCTGTTGCACCCTCCTGCTTGGGCCGGGCGCCCTCGTCTTGAGGAAGCGCCAGTTTCAGCAGATTGATTGCACCGGCCTTGTCACGGCGGGCGTCCAATGTTGGCCCTGTCAGCTCGACCGATGCCAGTTTGGCGACCTGCTCCAGGGGCCGGACATCGGCCATATCGACCCGCAAGGCCTCCAGTGCCAGCAAATCCTGGCCTTGGGCATCGGCCAGTTGCAATCCCTTGAGTTCGATGACCCCGCTGAGTCGCACCGCTGGCTTGGGCGTCTGTTCGAAATGCAGTCGTACATCCGCCCCCGCCACCCCGGCCAGCACCTTGACCGGCAAGCTGGCGGGCAGGTAGGCCAGGTAGGGGCGCAGGTCCAGATTGGCAAGCTGGAATGTGGCATCGGTCTTGTGCGAAGGCGCAAATGGCGTGGTTTGCACACTGGAATCAAAACGGCTGCCGTTCAGGAGAAAGGCCAGTCGGGGCTCGGTGATGACGTCGCGGCGAGATGCCAGACTGCTCAGAAAGGGAATGCTGAGGTTCAACTCACGCACTTCGTGCGTGCGGCCGGCGCGCTGGTCGATGAAGTCGATCGAACCTGACTGCACGGCAATGTTGTAAAGGGCAAACCGGGGCAAGACGACCGAAGGGCGCGGCGGATCGGCCGGTGCCATAAGCCGCGCCAGGATATCGTCCACGTCATAGTGACCGCCCCCCTGGTGGGTCAGCCGCAAGGCCAGACCATCAACCCGCAACGCATCCACCACCGGCGCCAGCCGCAGCAGGGATTGCAGCTCGGCATCCAGATAGACACGCTTGATCTGCAATGGTGGCGCCGCGCCGGGGGTGCCGGCCACGACCAGATCGTCCACTGTCAGCTCCAGCGACCAAGGGCGGAAGTGGACGGCACCCAGGCTGACTTGGCGCCCCAGTTGTTCGCCAGCCAGCTTTTCCAGCTGGTTTTTGACCAAACCAGGCACGATGGCCCAGCTCAATCCCCACAGCACCGCAATACCGGCCGCGACCATCAAGGCTCGCCGTACCCACTTGTTCTTCTTGATCGAATCGAGCGTCATACGGTCAAGTTTGCCCGGGATACGGCAAAGATCAATTCCTGAGTTGAAAAAATTTGTCTTGCCGTGAAAACAAGAAAGCCCGGACGGTTAGCCTGAAGCCTGCCCGCCGGGCTTGACGGCTGGCTCAAGGCCCATGCCGTCTGGGTTACGCAAGGGGGAGAGTCGAGTCCCACCATGCGCAGGAGGCAAGGGATTGCCCCCATGAATCGCCGGGTTCTGTCAGTCCAAGACACCTATCTGGCGTGGACCGCTTACTGCCGACAGAGCTTGCCTGATGCGTCAGGCTCCTTCAATTTAGTCCCCCTGCTGGCGATTTCAAATCGGAATTTCAATGAAACCAGACGACTTGATTGGTCGATACCCAGCTTCGGAACAGAATATTAAAGGCATAACAAATCGATTTCTTATTATTGACCAGGTATATTGAAGCACTTAAAATTGGGCCAACCCTGCCCTAAGTCAGGGAGAACCCGAACCCGCTGCCGACCCCGGCTACATCGAATCGCTGCCCTCGCCAGAGGCGACCTGCAGGATTCTGATGACGTACCAACCCAGACGTGACACCTGTTCCGAACACTGCGACTTTTCTGCGGTGCCAAGGCACGGGCCCACGCGAGAAGAGGAAGTGCTATGACAGCGTTCAAAAAATTGAGCTCAGGCCTGCGAACTTTCGCCGCCGATGTCGCCCAAGGCTTTTTTGAAATTACCCACAACGGCTTTGCCCTCCTCGGGCTGGCTGTTATGTTTGCCACGATCACCCTGATCGCCCGTCCGGAACTGCGCCAGGCCGGCGAAGTGCGGCTGATGAGCTGGCTGCAAAGCCGCCAGATCGCCATCACCGGATTTGTGGTGGAAGCCGATGCCATTGAGCGTGCCACGGCAGCCAACCCCAAAGACCTGCCCAAGCAGCAGGCTGCGGTAGCCTATTGGTTGAGCAAGAAATACCGTGTCGCGCCCGAACCCCTGAGCGCCCTGGTGGCCGAAGCGTATGAAATCGGCAAACGCACCCAGTTGGACCCGACCTTGCTGCTGGCCGTGATGGCGGTGGAATCCGGCTTCAACCCGTTTGCCCAGAGCCCGGTCGGCGCCCAGGGCCTGATGCAGGTCATGACCCGGATCCACAGCGACAAATACGAAAGCTTTGGCGGCAAATTTGCTGCCTTCGACCCCGTGAGCAATCTGCGCGTGGGTGCCAAGGTGCTGCAGGAGTGCATTGAACGCGCCGGTTCGCTGGAAGGCGGCCTGCGCTTTTATGTCGGTGCCGCCAATATGGAAGATGACACCGGCTATGGCGCCAAGGTGCTGGCAGAGCATGCCCGCCTGCAACAGGTTGCCAACGGCCGCGCTGTGCCACTCCTGACGCCGCAAATCATCCCGGTCACGGCCCCCGGCAAACCCGAAGCCTCCATCGAAAAAGTCGCCCTCAGCTGAGGCCTTGTTAAGGCGGGGGACAGCGATGCCCTCGCCTGTCAGCTACACTTGAGGGGTACGCGACTGGCGATAGGCGCGCCACCCTCCCGGGCTGGCTGCGCTGACGTGGGACACCACAGGGAAGCGTGCCGCAGAACCACCGTGAGCTCTGTGTTCAGCCGTTCGCCTGGGCAGCCCCCGCATGACCGGGGGACCAGCGTTTTATCCGACTGCCATGTACAACCGAAACATCCTCGTCGAACAGACCGACCCTGAACTCTGGGCTGCCATCCAGGCCGAAAACGCCCGCCAGGAACACCACATTGAGCTGATCGCCAGCGAAAACTACGCTTCGCCCGCCGTCATGGCCGCCCAAGGCTCGCAGCTCACCAACAAGTACGCCGAAGGTTACCCCGGCAAGCGCTACTACGGCGGTTGCGAATATGTGGACGTGGCCGAGCAACTGGCCATTGACCGCGTCAAGGCCATCTTCGGCGCTGATGCCGCCAACGTTCAGCCGCACTGCGGCGCTTCGGCCAATGAAGCCGTCTTTCTGGCTTTCCTGAAGCCGGGCGACACCATCATGGGCATGAGCCTGGCCGAAGGTGGCCACCTGACCCACGGCATGGCACTCAACATGAGCGGCAAGTGGTTCAACGTCGTTTCCTACGGCCTGAACGCCAAGGAAGAGATCGACTACGACGCCATGGAAAAGAAGGCGCACGAGACCAAACCCAAACTCATCATCGCCGGCGCTTCCGCCTACAGCCTGCACATCGATTTCGCCCGCTTTGCCAAGGTCGCCAAGGACGTGGGTGCCATCTTCATGGTGGACATGGCCCACTATGCCGGCCTGATTGCCGCTGGCGTCTACCCGAATCCGGTACCGTTCGCCGACGTGGTGACCTCCACCACTCACAAGAGCCTGCGCGGCCCGCGCGGCGGCATCATCTTGATGAAGTCCGAGTTTGAAAAGGCGATCAACAGCGCCATCTTCCCCGGCCTGCAGGGTGGCCCGCTGATGCACGTGATCGCCGCCAAGGCGGTAGCTTTCAAGGAAGCCATGGCGCCGGAGTTCAAGACCTACCAGCAGCAGGTCGTCACCAACGCCCGCATCGTGGCCGAGACGCTCACCCAGCGCGGCCTGCGCATCGTCAGCGGTGGCACGCAAAGCCATGTCATGCTGGTGGACCTGCGCTCCAAGGGCATCACCGGTAAGGAAGCCGAAGCCGTACTGGGCGCCGCCCACATGACCATCAACAAGAACGCCATCCCGAACGACCCGGAAAAGCCGATGGTCACCAGCGGCGTGCGTATCGGCACCCCGGCCATGACCACCCGCGGTTTCAAGGACGAGGAAGCCCGTGCCACCGCCAACCTGATTGCCGACGTGCTCGACAATCCGCGCGATGAAGCCAACATCGCGGCAGTGCGCGCCAAGGTCAATGCACTGACCAGCCGCTTCCCCGTCTACAAATAAAGCGCCCGATGAAATGCCCGTTCTGCGGCCACTCTGAAACCCAGGTGGTCGAAACCCGGATCTCCGAAGACGGGGATTTCATCCGCAGGCGGCGCCAATGTGGCGCCTGTGACAAACGCTTCACGACCTACGAGCGCCCGGACGTGAACTTCCCGTCTATCGTCAAGAAGGATGGCCGGCGCATCGAGTACGAGCGAACCAAGCTGCAGGCCTCCATGAACCTGGCGCTGCGCAAGCGCCCGGTCAGCACCGAGCAGATCGACAGCGCGATTGAGCGCATTGAAGAGAAACTGCTCAACCTGGGCTTGCGTGAAGTGCCGTCTACCCGCATCGGCGAGTTGGTGATGCGCGAGCTGAAGAAACTCGACAAGGTGGCCTATGTGCGCTTTGCCAGCGTCTACCGCAGCTTTGAGGACATCGACGAGTTCAAGATGCTGGTGGATGAGGTCAGGCGCTGACCTCTCGCCATCAAGGCATCAAAGCGTCAGCCCATTTTCATGATGCGAGAAGACCGGAGGTAGTCGCCATCCGACGGTTGGGTGCCGCGATACGGATCACGGTTCCTACACTCTAGGCATGATCACGCTTCATTCTGCCCGCGTTGCATCGCGCACGGGCTACTGCCTGCGAAACAGCCCTTCCGTGGCAGCCGGCCTTACCATCATCGAGCTGATGGTTGCCGTGGCCGTGCTGGCCATTGTGTTGGCACTCGGCCTGCCGAGTCTCCGCAGTTTCCTGGTTCGCAACCAAGTTGCCGCGATTACGAGCGAATTTTCCAACGATGTGGCCCGAGCCCGAACCGAAGCCATCAATCACAACGGCTGTGTCACCCTTTGCCTCTCTAGCAACACCAGCAATGCCTTGACGGGCGGCACACCCACCTGTGCCACCAGTGGCAGCAACTGGCAGGTTGGCTGGATTGTTTTTTCCAATCCGAGCTGCAGCAGCACGCAGAACAACCCGACCACCAATGGCTCCACCTTGATTTCGGTGCGGCAAAAAGGGGCTGACACATTTGAACTGTCCCCGGCATCGGGCACGGCTCTGAGGAGAATCACCTTTGACTCCCGAGGCCTGGCGACTGGCATCCAAAAGAATCTGACGCTGGCCTACACGGCCGAAGACGTCAACAGCCCACACTACCGATCGATTTGTATTAGCTCAGCGGGCCGAGTCACTGTCCGCCAGTACGCAGGGGTTGACGCATGTCCGTGAAACATCAGCAAGGCGCCGGCCTCATTGAGGCACTGGTTGCCATTCTCATTTTGTCCATCGGGCTCCTGGGCATGATCGGCATGCAGACTGCCGCTCTCAAATACGAGCAAACTGGATGGGCTAGATCCGCCCTGGCTGCCAACATCAGCAGTCTTGCAGAAAGAATCCGCGCGAATTCCAATGCTCAAGCGAATGCCTACGCCTTCGCGCGCACGTACCAGGCAGAACGCACCTCCATCGAATCGGACAACACCTACCTCACACCAGGCAAGGATTGCGAAAGCCTGAGTTGCACCGAAGCCGAACTGGCCACCTATGACCTGCTGATATGGCGGCGTGACCTCAACCAGCAACTGCCCGGTGCTGTGGGCATGGTCACAGCCACAGGAACCAAGGGAGTCGATTTGCGTTTCCTGATTACCGTGGCCTGGTTTGACAAAGACAACCTCAATGGCATCGACTTGCCACCACCCAACCTGTGTACGGCGGCGACGACAGGCATAGATGCCCGCAACTGCTGCCCCTCCGCGCTGGGAACCTCCCAAACTCTCGCAGGCGTGCGTTGCGCCAACGTGGAGATGATTCCATGACCTACGCCACAGACGGCCGCCAACCTGGCGGCCATTTCCAGCGGGGCCTGAGCCTGGTCGAGTTGCTGGTGAGTCTGGCCATCAGCATCGTCATCGCCCTGGCCGCAGCCTCTGCTTATTTGGGAACCCGCAGCACCGCCACCGCCATGGCCAACATTTCCACCCTCAACGAGACCGGGAAACTTGCGCTGGACATGATCGGACGCGATCTCCAGATGGCCGGGTACTACCCTGCCATTGTTTCCAGCAGCTCGACAACCAGCAACATGATGGGATCGTTCAGCAACACCAAGAATACGGCTTATCCCGCCTACAACCAAGGCCTGTTCGGCTGTGATGGCGGTCAATTCAATCCGACCACTGGCGCCTGCCCGACCGTCGTCGCCAACGCACCCGATTCAATCGTCATCAACTACTTTGCCCAGGTAGAACTGGACGCCACCACATTTGGCAGCGGATTTGATTGCCTGCGGCAACCAGTCTCGAATGACACCAGCAACGTAGCCGGTAAACCGCAATATGTTTCCAACCGATTCGGGCTCGTAGATACAAGCTACACCGCTGCGGGCGCGTCTCCGACAGTCCGCACGGTGAACACCAAGAGCCTCGCCTGCAATGGCAACGGAAAAAACCCTGAGGACACTGTTTACCAGCCCATCTTTGAAGGCATTGAAGATCTGGTGTTCCGATATGGAGCCAATGCGGGTGCGGGCAGCCAGTCACCCGAGACCTACTACACCGCAGCGGAAGTCTCAGCTTTACCGACTGTCAACGGCACCAATGGCTGGCAACGCGTGACCAGCGTTCACGTCTGCGTTCTGACACGATCGCTGGAGAACACGCGAACCCAGGACAAGCCGGGCACCCTGCGGACCTATACCGACTGCAGGGGCAATGTCAAAACCTATGCCATCGGCGAACGGGCCTTGTTCAAAAGGTTTGACCGCATCTTTGCCATCCGCAACAACTTGAACGGGATCTTCTGATGCGACGCAGTACATCCCCACCTGAGACACGTAAGCGCTCTGCTCACGGCGTTGCTCTGCCCCTGGTCCTGGTCTTTTTACTGGTCATCACCATTTTGGGAACGCTGGGCATCCGGCATGCGACAACGAGTGAGGCGCTTTCCCGCAATCAGCTTGATTACGAGGTCGCACGCCAGGCCACCGAAGCGGCATTGCGTGATGCCGAACGTGATCTGCTCCTGTCCACTGGGGCCATGATGCCCAACGCCTTGTGCGCGCGCAACGAGGACCGCCCCTTGGCAAGTGCCTTGCGTGCTCCCAATTTCGACACCACTTGCCCCAGGGGGCAGTGTCGATTCGAATTGAGCTATTACGACACCAGCGACTACGCCACCGTGACCAACCCGGAGCCGTGGTGGCCGACCATCAATAACAAAAAAGGCCGCTGGGAAGGCGACCCGGCAGGACCGGCCAGTACCAAGCCGAGCGATGCGGCCGGACCGAACACCAACTGCACATTTGATGGTTCAGTGCCTCTTGGTACCTTTACCGGTGTGGCCCGGCTTGCCGGCGTGGCCAGACAACCCGAATACCTGACGGAATACCTTGTCCGCGGCGACGACAAGATCATGCGCATCACGGCACGTGGATTCGGTGCCGACATCAACACCGAGGTCGTGATGCAAACCTACTTCCGCCCATTTTTGCGATAGAGAGCGATAACAACATGAAAAAAACCTTCATCACTTGTGCGATCTTTCTAAGCGGATTTTTTCTGCATGTCGTCGGCTTCGCCCAGGTTCTGACACCAGCCATTCCACCCAATATCGTGACATCGACACCGCGCCCGATGATCATGCTGAACATGTCGAAGGACCATCAGCTGTTCTATCGTGCCTATGACGAGTTCTCTGACCTGGACGGCGACGGCCTGCCCGAAACCACCTACAAGCACTCCTTCGACTACTACGGCTATTTCGACTCCTACAAGTGCTACAACTACAGCGGCACCAGCAGCCGCTTCGAGGCGGTCAGCATCACCGCTGACAAATACTGTTCGGGCAACTGGAGCGGCAACTTCCTGAACTGGGCCACCATGACCCGCATGGACGTGGTCCGCAAAGTGCTGTACGGCGGATTGAGGTCCACCGACACCGGCTCCTTGACCGTCCTGGAACGAGCCAACCTTCCAACCGATGCGCACTCGTTTGCAAAGTACTACAAAGGCGATGACTTGGACCAGCTGACGCCGTTCACAGCCTCGCAACTGGCGGCGTCCAGCGCCATCAGCAACAACAACACAACCGCCGCGGGGCGCGTCAATCAGTTCGTTCTCGCAAGCAACAAGACCCATAAAAATAACCCTGGCAGCGCGCCGACAGCCGCAACGGCCACCTCCTGCGAAAGCCTGGTCAACGCCTATTACCCGGACGTCATCATCCCGCCCAATACGTCGCCGGAAACCAACCCCAACAAGCCAACCGATTACCACTGCATCACCTACTCCGTCAACTTCAGCACGACCTTCAACATCCAGATAGGGGATCAGGTCCGGGCGGTTAACCAGGACAATTCGGCGCAGTACATGGAGGGTGTGGCCATTGCCCTCAACGCTGCCACCAGCGGTGGCTGGGTGACACTGCTGGTGACACCCGATGGTTTTGTCACGCCCAGTGCGACCAACATTCAGAAGTGGACCCTACAAAACCTGACGCAGACCTCGGCCACCATCTGCAACACCACCCTGGGCTCTGGCACCTCGACCAACGTCAACTACTGGTCGCACACCAACACCAACCCGCCCTTGATGCGTATCGCCAAAGGCGACTTCCAGCTCTGGAATGCCAATGAGCGGTGGCAGTGTTACTGGAGCGAGGAAAAAACCGCCAGCAACGGCAATGACGTCGCCAAAACAGGGTTGGGCTCCAGCGCCAACAATCCCAGCAGTGCGACCAATGGCGTCGTGATCAGTGGCAGCGGCCCCGATTTTTATGTGCGGGTGCGCGCCTGCGATTCGACACTGTTGGGCCGGGAAAATTGCAAGCAATACCCCAGCGCCAACTACAAGCCCATCGGCCTGCTGCATGAATACGGGGAAGACAACTTGGCGGAATTTGGTCTGTTGACGGGATCGTTTGCCAAAAACATCAGTGGCGGCGTTTTACGTAGCAACATGGGATCTTTCCGCAACGAGGTCAATTACGCCACCAACGGCACGTTCACCTCGACGACAGGCATCGTCTATACGCTCAACAAACTCCGGATTTATGGTTATCGATATGGTGACGGGACCTACATCGGCGACGGCAACTGTACATACCAGCTGACCTCGCTGACGGACAACCAGTGCACCAGCTGGGGCAACCCGATGGGCGAAATGTTCATCGAGTCGCTGCGTTATCTGGGGGGCCTATCCGCCAGCTCCACCTACGACTACACCCAGTCAGGCTCGAAGGACGAGGCGATGAGCCTTCCCAAGCCGTCCTGGGTGGACCCAGTCACACGCAGCAGCACCACGGCCCGGGCGACGGTGGAATCCATCTTTGGCCCCGGGCAATGCCGCGCCATCAATGCGATCAACTTCAACGCCAGCGTGACGTCGTACGACCACGACCAGTGGAGCCCATTCTCCACTTTGCCAACGACGCCGAGTCTGGAGTACCAGATCAATATCATCGGGAGTGACGAGGGCATCCACGGTAACTCGTGGTTTATTGGAAACAATGGCTCGACCGATGACGGCACCTGCACAGCCAAGAACATCACTGCGCTCGGCTCAGTCAATGGCTTGTGCCCGGACGCGCCGTCCTACAAGGGATCCTATGCCCTGGCGGGGGCAGCCTACTGGGCTCGCACCCACCCCGTGCGCACGCCGACGGATGCCGAACTCAAAGCCAACCCGGACGCCTACAAGGTCAAGAGTTTCTCGGTGGCTTTGTCTCCCGGCAAACCGCGTATTGAAATTCCGCATCCGACCATCTCCGGCAGAAAAGTGGTGATTCAACCGGCCTATCAGTTGCTTGTAGGCGGTGGCGTGGGCACCGGCACGTTGGTGGACTTCCGTGTGGTCGGCACACCGACCGCCACGGCCGGCAAGTTCCTGATTGTCTGGGAGGACTCCAACCAAGGCGGTGACTACGACAGCGACGTTTCCGGCATCCTGCGCTACCAGGTGATCGGCAGCAAGCTCTATGTCTACACCCAGGTTTTCAATGCAGCCTCCGCCAACCCACAAGGCTTTGGCTACACCATTTCCGGCACGACTCGCAATGGCGCCCACTTCCATTCCGGCATCTACAACTACACCCGCACCGACCCCGGCATGATCGTGACCAAGAGCGACGGCACCGCCCACCCGAACATCGTCAACGGCGGCTGCAGCAGCTGCAACAGCGGACAGGCTGAAAGTCGTGCCGAGTTCGATTTCTCGACGAGCTCGGCCGGCCAACTGGAAGACCCGCTGTGGTACGCCGCCAAATGGGGTGGCTTCAGCAAGATGGAAAACGTGACCGATCCGGTCTCCGTGCCCAAGATCTACTTCGAGAAGCCCACTGCCGACAAAGCCAACTGGGACATCAAGAAGCTCGACGGTACGACGGGTGCCGACGGCTACCCCGACAACTACTTCCTGGCCATCCGGCCCAGTGAGCTGGAAAAAGCACTGCGCGCCGCGTTCAGCGCCATTGTCAGTGCCTCCAACACGGCGCCTGCCGTGGCCTCGGCCCAGATCCAGGCCGGCAGCCTAAAATACCTGGCCAGCTTCGACGGCGACGACGGCCATGGTGAGCTGCTCACCTTCATCGTGAAATCCGACGGTACCTTCGACATGCGGCTGAAGACTGACGGCACACTGGATCGCGACTACTACTATTGGGCTGCCCATACGAAACTGACAGCCACAGCCGCAGCGTCACGCCAGATCATCACCAACAGCGGCAACTCCACCGGTTACGCTTTCAACTGGACCGACCTGCCGAATGCGATCAAGACCACGGCCCTGGGCGGCACGGATGCCATCGCACAAGCTCGCCTTGACTGGTTGCGCGGCAGCCGTGTGGATGAAGCACCCAATGGTTATCGCTTCCGCAAGCGCAACACCAACTCCATCATGGGACCGGTGGTCAACTCGAACCCGACGGTGACCTCACCACCGAATGCCGACTTCTTCGGTTCGGCCTTCCCTGGCTATGGCGCCTTTGTGACAAGCTACAAAAGCCGCAAGAGCATCGTCTGGGTAGGCGCAGGCGATGGCATGCTGCATGGTTTCAATGCCGCCGCCAACGCCTCGCAAGGGGGAACGCCGATCGTTTCCTATGTCCCGCAACTGCTGCATTCACGGCTTCAGGATTGGGTGAATGCCGGGACGGCTAAAGTACAGTCGTTCGTGGACGGTACGCCCTACTCCGCTGACGTGCTGCTGGGCTCTACCATCACCAATGCAGCGAATCCGGCCTACGACGCCAACGCGCCTGCAGCCGCCTGGAAAACCTATTTGTTTGCCTCGCTCGGTCGCGGCGGCAAAGGCATGTTCGCGCTGGACATCACCAACCCGGACAATCTGACCGAGGCCAACGCGGCAAGTGTTTTCAAGTGGCAGTTCTCTGAGGCGGATGACGCCAGTGGCGACCTGGGCTACAACCTGTCCCAAATTGGCGCCCCCAGCCGCGTCAGTGAACAGGCCTCGCCAGTAGCCAAGATGAACAACGGGAAATTTGCCGCCCTCGTTCCCAATGGCGTAAACAGTACCAATGGCTCGGCTGCTCTCTACATCATGTTTGTCAATGGACCCTACAGCGGGACATGGCAATCTCCCGCCAACTACATCAAACTTGTAGCCGATGTTGGGCCCAATAACGGGCTGGCCCAGCCGACTTGGATCGACGTCAACAATGACGGTGTCGCGGACTACATTTATGCCGGCGACCTCAAAGGAAATCTGTGGAAATTCGACGTCTCCAGCTCGAACCATGTCAACTGGAAGGTCGCCTATGCCAACACCGATGGCACCAACAAGCGCCCGCTGTACAGCGCCAAATCCACCGATGGCACCACAGCCCTGCCCATCACCACGGCACCAGAATACCGTTTCCACCCGCTGGGCGGCGTGGTGATCAGTTTTGCCACCGGCAAGTCGATCATCGAATCCGACTTCCCTGACACCACCGGCCGGACACACACCATCTTCGGCGTCTGGGACAACCCGCTCTATAGCAGCGCCGCCTATGTTGCCGACCCAAGCAAGCTCGACGATGCCACCACCGGCCTGCCGCGCCTGCGCACCAAATTGGCAGCACGGACATTCAACCGGATCACACTGGACGACACGGACCCGACCAACGGCGTCGTCGGGGATGGCTACATCACCGGCGACGCCATTGACTGGACCAACAGCAAGGGCTGGTACATCACGCTTCCCGCCACCTCCGAAATGGTTATCAGCAACCCGGTGATCACGCAAGGACTGCTTGCCACGGTGTCCATTGCCCCCGCTGTCGCCAGTGCTGACGCCTGCTTCAAAGGCCCAGCCGCCTATGTGACCTTTGTTGATCCGATCTCAGGTTTGTTACCGAAGCCAGTCTTCGGGACCATTACTGTCAATGGGAACAAGTACTCTGTTGCATCCACGTTGATCACGGATCAGCGCGTTACCTTTGCCCGTGATGCAACCCAAACGACCTGCGCTACCGGTCAGTTGAATTGCACACGTATCATTGGCGAAAGAACGGACAAGACCGCCCAATCGTCCAATACGACGGCCCGCATTTATTGGCGCGAAATTCCTTCTTTCAAAACCAGGTAACCAGCTATGAAACTCACTGTTGAGTACAAGGCTTTCATCCGCAACACGGCATCGTGCCCGTCCCTCAGGCTTCAGCATCATGGCTTTACGCTGATCGAGCTCATGATCGTTGTGGCGGTCGTGGCGATCCTGGCCTCGATCGCCTTGCCCAGCTATCGTGAATCGGTCGCCAAGGGCCGCCGTGCGGAAGCACGTGCGATCTTGCTTGAAGCGGGCCAGTGGATGGAGCGCCATTACTCCGAGAACTTCCGGTACGACACCAACACGGCCGGCACCGCCGTGGCAGACCTGCTTCCCGCCAACCTGCGGCAATCACCCCGCGACGGAGGTGGCGTCTACACCATCGCCGTCTCGGCCGTCACAGCACGCAGTTACTCCATGACGGCGACACCTGTTGCCGGCGGCCCCATGGCGTCCGATCGATGTGGCGGGTTCCAAATCACCAATACCGGCGTCAGAAGCAACCCTGGTTTCTCCACCAGCAGCTTCAGCAGTGCAGAGGCCGCTGCAGCTACCTGCTGGAGATAGCATTAGTGCCTGTTCACGAGGGCTTGCCGGGCTGGAAAAACCTGCGGTCGAAGCATGCTCTGAGATGGCTTGGCGCACTGCTGATTTCGTTGGCCGTGCATTACTGGATCTTTGCTGCATTCATTCCCTCGGCTGGGGACATTCGGCGCCATCGGCCCGCACCAACATGGCCGGTCCAGCACATGGAAGTGCGCATGGTCCAGCCCAATCCCGCTCATGCCGAGCCGCCGCCTCTGCAGGCGCCCTCCCCACCAGAGCAGCAACCAGACCCGGCTGCCACTCACCCTGACCTTGAACACGCCCCGGTGAAACCCGCAAACCGGATGCCTCCCCCAGCTGCCTTACCACGTTCCAACTCAAACATCACGTTCTACACGGTAGATGAAGTAGACCAGCCCGCCCACCCCAGGTTGGACTGGGAGTTCCCCGCTGACAGCGTCACCGCAGCCGGCCTGCAACGAATGATCATCCAACTCTGGATTCTGGACGACGGGAAAGTACTGGATGTCGACATCATCTCGACAACGCCCGCCATCCCGAATGAGCAGGTCAACAAGACCATTGCGAAATGGCTGATGCAAACCGATGTGACACCGGCCATCAAAGACGGCCATCGTGTTGCCAGCCAGCGGACCCTAGAAATTGTCTTCGACCTGCAACCGTGACATACACGGTATATCCTTGGCGTCCATCCCGTCCAGGGAACCGTCCCGACCCAAGCCCCGCATGAACACCTCGCCGATACAGCAAGCCCTGGAACTTGCAAAGTCCGTCCTGATCTTGACGCCCCCCAACCCACGTGTTGGCTGCGTCCTTATTTCTGCCGACGGCCAGTTGCTGGGCGCTGGCTCCACCCAGCGCACCGGCGGCCCGCACGCCGAGATCATGGCCCTGCGTGATGCGCAAGAACGAGGCAACAGTGTGGCGGGCGCCACCGCCTACGTGACGCTGGAGCCCTGCTCTCACCAGGGCCGCACCGGCCCGTGCTGCGACGCCCTGATCGCCGCCGGCATCAAAAAAGTAGTGGCCTCCCTGACCGACCCCAACCCCAAGGTTGGCGGCCGGGGTTTCGAGCGGCTGCGCGTCGCCGGCATCGAGGTTGAAGTGGGCCCCGGCGCGGCCGAATCGCGCGAACTCAACATAGGTTTCTTCAGCCGCATGGTGCGCGGTACACCCTGGGTGCGCATGAAGATGGCCGCCTCGCTCGACGGCCAGACGGCACTGGAAAACGGCACCAGCCAGTGGATCACATCCGCACCGGCCCGGGCCGACGGCCACGCCTGGCGCGCCCGTGCCTGTGCGGTTCTGACCGGCATCGGCACCGTGCTGGAAGACAACCCGCGGCTGGACGTACGGGAGGTGGACACGCCGCGCCAGCCCCAGCTGGTGGTGGTGGACAGCCGGCTGGAAACGCCGCCGGACGCTCATCTTTTCATAGCAGGCCGCGCAATAACCATCTACGCTGCAGAACCAAACGATGCCAAAAAAGCAGCACTCGAAGCACGCGGCGCCACCGTCGTTTATTGTCCCAGCCGCCAGCCGGGCACCGAAGGCAAGGTGGACCTGGCCGCCATGCTGCGTGACTTGGCCACGCGCGAGATCAACGAGGTCCACGTGGAAGCGGGCCACAAGCTCAACGGCTCGCTGGTGCGCGAAGGACTGGTGGACGAGTTCCTGCTGTACCTGGCGCCCAAGCTGCTGGGTGCCGGGCGCGGCATGGTCAACATCGGCCCCCTGTCCGAGTTGTCGCAGGCGGTCGAACTGGAATTCTGGGAAACGGCCATGATCGGCCCGGATTTGCGCATTCTGGCCCGGATTCCGGGGCGAGACCGCTTCTAATTCCCGGTTTTCAGAGGCCGCCCCGGCCGGCAGCCCCATTCCCTGCGAAAATACGAGGATGTTCACCGGAATCATCACCGCAGTGGGGCGCATCGCCGCCGTCCACGACCTCGGCAGCTCTTTGACGCACGGCAAGCGCCTGACCATCGAGTGCCCTGCCGACTACCTGGCCGATGTGGGCCTGGGCGACAGCATCGCCCTCAACGGCGCCTGCATGACCGTCACCACCTTCGATCCCGCCGCCCACCGCTTCACGGTCGACATCTCGGCCGAATCCCTGGCCAAGACCAGCGGCCTGGACCGCATCGGCCCCATCAACCTCGAAAAAGCCCTGCGCGCCAACGACCGCCTGGGCGGCCATCTGGTGTCGGGCCATGTGGACGGCATTGGCCGCATCACCCACTTTGCCCAGGTGGGCGAAAGCTGGGATCTGCGCATTCTGGCCCCACTGGCGCTGGCCAAGTACCTGGCCTACAAGGGCTCGGTCACCGTCAATGGCGCCAGCCTGACCGTCAACCGCATCCAGGACCAGGCCGATGGCTGCGAACTCAGCATCAACCTGATCCCGCACACGGTGCAGAACACCGCGCTGGGCTCGCTGCAAGCGGGCTCCGGCGTCAACCTTGAAATCGACCTGATCGCGCGTTACGTCGAGCGCATGCTCGGCAGCGCACCCACCTCCGAGAAAGCCACCGCATGAGCACCCTCACCCCCGTAGCCCCTGTGGCCATTTCCCCGGTAGAAGACATCGTGGCCGAGATGCGGGCCGGCCGCATGGTCATCCTGGTCGATGAAGAAGACCGCGAGAACGAGGGCGACCTGGTCCTCCCCTCCGACCATGTCACCCCCGAGGCCATCAACTTCATGGCGCGCTTCGGTCGCGGCCTGATCTGCCTCACGCTCACGCGCGAACGCTGCGAATACCTGCGCCTGCCGCCCATGGCCGCGCGCAACGGCACCGTCTACAGCACCGCCTTCACCGTCTCGATCGAAGCTGCCGTGGGCGTGACCACCGGCATCTCGGCGGCCGACCGCGCACGCACCGTGCAAGCGGCGGTGGCACCCAACGCCCGCCCTGAAGACTTGGTGCAACCCGGCCACATCTTCCCGCTGCAGGCGGTGGATGGCGGCGTGCTCATGCGCGCCGGCCACACCGAAGCCGGCTGCGACCTCGCCGCCATGGCCGGCTGCTCGCCTTCGGCCGTGATCTGCGAGATCATGAAGGACGACGGCACCATGGCCCGCCTGCCCGACCTGCAGTTGTTCGCCGCCGAGCACGGCCTGAAGATCGGCACCATTGCCGACCTGATCAAGTACCGCAGCCACAACGAGTCGCTGATTGAGAAAGTCGGCACGCGTACCCTCAACACCGCCTTTGGCGAATTCACCGCCCACGCCTTCCGCGACAAACCCAGCCAGGGTGTGCACCTGGCGCTGGTCAAGGGCCAGTGGAGCCCCACCGATACCGTGCTGGCACGGGTGCACGAGCCGTTGTCGGTACTCGATGCGCTGGAAGTCGGCCGTACCATGCACTCCTGGAGCCTGGATGCCTGCCTGTCGCGCATCAACCAGGAAGGCCGCGGCGTGGTGGTGCTGCTCAACTGCGGCGAAAGCGCTGAGCAACTGCTGTCCCAGTTCGAAGGCACAGCACGCGCCAGCCACGGCCCGGAGCGTGGCCGCATGGACCTGCGCACCTACGGCGTGGGCGCGCAGATCCTGCGCGACTGCGGCGTGCACAAGATGAACCTGATGGGCAACCCGCGCCGCCTGCCCAGCATGATGGGCTATGGCCTCGAAGTTGTCGGCTACGTCACCAAATAAAAACACAAAGGAAATTCATATGTTCGGCGCAGACAAGGGAAGCCTGGCTTCCGACGACCAGCGGCTCGACGGCCGCAAGCTCTACATCGGCATCGTGCAGGCGCGTTTCAACGAGCCCATCACCAACGCCCTGGCGCAAGCCTGCAAAGCCGAACTCGCGGCCCTGGGCGTGCAGGACAAACACATCGACCACGTGCTGGTGCCCGGCGCGCTGGAAGTGCCGGTGGCGCTGCAGGCCATGGCCGAGCGCAACCGCTACGACGCCCTGATTGCCCTGGGTTGCATCGTCCGCGGCGAGACCTACCACTTCGAACTGGTGGCCAACGAATCGGGCGCCGGCGTCAGCCGCGTCGCGCTGGACTACCAGCTGCCGGTGGCCAACGCCATCCTCACTACCGAAAACATGGAACAGGCGATTGCCCGCCAGACCGACAAGGGGCGCGACGCCGCCCGTGTCGCCGTCGAAATGGCCAACCTGCTGGACGACATTCAATGAGCGACGAAAACCAACCTGCTTCCAAACGCCCGCCGCGCCAGTCGCGTACCGGCCTGACCAGCACCGGCGCGCGCAAGGCCGCCGCCAAGTCGGGCCGCAGCCGCGCCCGTGAATTCGCGCTGCAGGCGCTGTACCAGCACCTCGTCGGCAAGAACGAGGCCAGCGCCATTGACGTCTTCACGCGCGATCTGGCCGGCTTCAACAAGGCCGATGCCGCGCACTACGATGCGCTGCTGCACGGCTGCGTGGCCGCGGCCGAGGAACTGGACCGCCTGATCACCCCGCTGCTGGACCGCAAGATCGCCGAGATCTCGCCGGTCGAACACGCCGTGATGTGGATCGGCACCTACGAGTTCCAGCATTGCATGGACGTGCCGTGGCGCGTGGTGCTGAACGAGTGCATCGAGCTGGCCAAGGAATTTGGCGGCACCGACGGCCACAAGTACGTCAATGGCGTGCTCAACGGTCTGGCGCCCACACTGCGCGCCGCCGAAGTGGCGGCGGACCGCGCCAGCCAGCCTCGCGCGTGACCCTGCCACGCATGAGAATTGCGAGCCGCGCCCAGCGCATCGAGCCCTTTTACGTGATGGAGGTGGCCAAGGCCGCCTCCGCCCTGGCCCGTGAGGTGGCGCACAGCGATGCGCCGATGATCTTCCTCAACATCGGCGAGCCCGACTTCACCGCCCCGCCGCTGGTGCAGCAGGCGGCCGAAAAGGCGGTACGCGACGGCCGCACCCAGTACACCGATGCCACCGGCCTGCCCGCGCTGCGCGAACGCATCAGCGCCTGGTATGGCCAGCGCTTTGGCGTCAAGGTGCCCGCCAGCCGCATCGTGGTCACCGCCGGCGCTTCGGCCGCGTTGCAGCTGGCCTGCCTGGCCCTGATCGAGGCTGGCGACGAAGTTTTGATGCCGGACCCGAGCTACCCCTGCAACCGGCACTTCGTCAGCGCCGCCGAAGGTACGGCAGTGCTGCTGCCCACCACGGCGGCTGAACGCTTCCAGCTCAGCGCCGACAAGGTGCAAGCAGCCTGGGGTGACAAGACCCGTGGCGTGCTGCTAGCCTCCCCGTCCAACCCCACCGGCACCTCGATCGACCCGGCCGAGTTGCGCCGCATCCATGAAGTGGTGAACGCACGCGGCGGCATCACGCTGATTGATGAGATCTACCTGCCGCTGAGCTATGAGGAACGCTATGGCCAGACCGCACTGGCGATCAGCGACGACATCATCAGCATCAACAGCTTCTCCAAGTACTTCAACATGACCGGCTGGCGCCTGGGCTGGCTGGTGCTGCCCGAGGCCCTGGTGCCGGTGGTGGAACGGCTGGCGCAGAACCTGTTCATCTGCCCGAGCACCATTGCACAGCATGCCGCCCTGGCCTGCTTCGAAGCCGAGAGCCTGGCCGAGTACGAGCGCCGCCGCGCCGAATTCAAGGCCCGACGCGACTTCTTCATCCCGGCCCTCAACGCCATGGGCCTGAACGTGCCGGTCATGCCGGACGGTGCCTTCTACGCCTGGGCCGACTGCACCGCCGCCTGCGCCAAACTCGGCGTCAAGGACAGCTGGGACCTCTCGTTCGCGCTGATGCAGCAGGCCCATGTGGCCGTGACGCCGGGGCGCGACTTCGGCCACGCCGACACCGGGCGTTTCATCCGCTTCTCCACTGCCAACTCACTGCCACAGCTGCAGGAAGCGGCGGCACGGCTGCGCACCTTGCTGGCCTGAGAACACCATGGCTTTCGAACTTCCGATCCGCGTCTACTGGGAAGACACCGATGCCGGCGGCATCGTGTTCTATGCCAACTACCTGAAGTTCTTCGAGCGTGCCCGCACCGAATGGCTGCGTTCGTTTGGTATCCATCAGCAGGCCCTGCGCGACAGCAGCGGCGGCATGTTCGTGGTCAGCGAAACGCAACTCAAGTACCACCGCCCGGCCCGGCTCGACGATGAACTGTTGGTTACAGCCCGCCTAGTGGAAAACGGCCGCGCATCGCTGACAATCGAGCAGCAGGCTTTTCGCAAAACCACCACCGGCACCGAACTGCTGTGTGAAGGCACCATCCGCATCGGCTGGGTGGACGCCGCCACCGTGAAACCTGCAAGAATTCCGCAATCTGTACTGGATGTCCTGAAATGAACCAAGAACTGTCCATCATCCAACTGGTAATGCACGCAAGCTGGGTCGTGCAGCTGGTGATGCTGATCCTCCTCACCATGTCGGTCGCCAGCTGGGCTGCCATCTTCCGCAAGCTGTTCTCGATCAAGCGCGTCAAGTCGCTCAACGACATCTTCGAGCGCGACTTCTGGTCCGGCACCAGCCTGAACGACCTGTTCGCATCCGCCTCGCAGAACGCACGCGCTGCCGGCCCGATGGAACGCATCTTCGCCAGCGGCATGCGCGAGTACCAGAAACTGCGCGAGCGCCGCATCACCGATGCCGGCACCCTGCTCGACGGTGCCCGCCGCGCCATGCGCGCCAGCTTCCAGCGCGAGATGGATGTGGTCGAGTCCAGCCTGTCCTTCCTGGCCTCGGTCGGCTCGGTCTCGCCCTACATCGGCCTCTTTGGCACGGTCTGGGGCATCATGCACGCCTTCACCGGCCTGGCCTCCATGCAGCAGGTCACGCTGGCCACCGTGGCCCCCGGCATTGCCGAAGCGCTGGTGGCCACTGCCATCGGCCTGTTTGCCGCCATTCCGGCCGTGATCGCCTACAACCGCTTCGCCCGCGAGATCGACCGTGTGTCGATTCACCTGGAGACCTTCATCGAGGAGTTCTCCAACATCCTGCAGCGCAACATCGGCTCCGGCGCGCTGGCTTCGCCCTCGGGCCGCTAAGGAGAAGGGTATGCCCTCCGTCGCCAGCCGCGGCCGCGGCCGCCGCACCATCAATGAAATCAACATGGTGCCCTTCATCGACGTGATGCTGGTGCTGCTGATCATCTTCATGGTCACGGCACCGCTGATCACGCCCAGCGTGATCGACCTGCCCAGCGTCGGCAAAGCCGCCAAACAGCCGGACCAGATCATTCAGATCGTGGTCAACAAGAACGACACGCTGGAACTCAAGGTGGAAGACAAGACCAGTTCCCTCAATCTGAAGGAACTGGCCGCCGCCGTGAAACAGGCCCAGGGTGCGCGCGACAGCGCGGCTGCCGCCAACTCGGCCGTGGTCATCAGCGCCGACAAGAACGTCAAGTACGAAACCGTGGTCAAGGTGATGGACACGCTGCAGCGCGCCGGCATCCAGCGCGTCGGCCTGTCGGTCCAGCTCGCCAACTGAAGTTTTCTTCCGCATGCACGCCCCCGCCGACCGCTTCGAGTTCGCGCCTCCGCCCCCGCCGGGGCTGATGCGCGCCTTCTCGCTCGCGGTGGTGGCGCATGTGCTGCTGCTGGCCGCCCTCACCTGGGGCGTGAGCTGGAAGCGCGACGCACAGACACCGGCAGTCGAGGCCGAACTCTGGTCTGCCGTGCCACAGCAGGCGGCCCCCAAACTGGTGGAAGCGCCACCGGAGCCTGAAACCAAACCCGCGCCGCCGCCGCCCCCACCCAAAGCCGAACCCGTGGTGTCGCAAGCCGACATCGCCCTGGCGCGCGAGAAAGAGCGCAAGGCCAAGGAAAAGCTGGAGCAGGAACAGCGCGAAAGAGAACGCGAAAAGGAAAAACTCGCCCAGCTCAAGCGTGAGCAGGAAAAACGCGAACGCGACAAGCTCGAGCGCGAGAAGAAGCTGGCCGAAGAGAAGAAACAGAAAGAGCTGGACGCCAAGAAGGACAAGCTCAAGGAACAGCAGGACGCCGAAAAACTGAAGAAGATGCGTGAGGAAAACCTCAAGCGCATGGCCGGCCTGGCGGGCGCCACCGGCGGCCCGTCTTCCACCGGCACGGCCCTCAAATCCTCCGGCCCCTCGGCCAGCTACGCCGGGCGCATCATCGGGCGCATCAAGCCCAACATCGTGTTCACCGAAGACATCAGCGGCAACCCGGTGGCAGAAGTGGAAGTGCGCACCGCACCCGACGGCACCATCGTCGGCCGCAAGGTCCTCAAGTCCAGCGGCGTCAAGGCCTGGGACGATGCTGTGCTCAAGGCCATCGACAAGACCGAGGTGCTGCCGCGCGATACCGATGGACGGGTGCCGCCGTCGCTGGTGATTACGTTCCGGCCGCGGGACTGATTTTTTTCTCCGGTTGCGTCATGGGTGTCGGGATGTGCGCCCGACATCCTTGCCCAGTCAGGCACACAAGCCGAAACACATCCAACAGCACAATCCCACCTCAAGGCACCAGCGCCCAGTTAGCATCCCAACATGCCCACAACCCGCCAGCACAAAGCCACCCTCATGGCCCCCGCCCTGCTGGCCTGGGTCGCCGGTGTGACCCTGCAGCTGCAGCAACCCGAACTCTGGCCCGCCACGATTTATGGCCTTTTTCTGGCCCTAGCCCTCGTCCTGATTACGCCAGCAGCTATCAAAAACATAGCACTCTGGCAGCGCGTGCTCAGCATCACGCTGGCATTCGCCCTGCTAGGTTTCGCCAGCACCAGCCTGCGCGCCACCATCTTCAACCACCACGCGCTGACCCCGGCACTGGAAGGTAAGGACATCAGCGTCACCGGCCTGGTAGCCGCCATGCCGCAGTACAGCGAAGCCGGCACCCGTTTCCGCTTCGAGGTCGAAAGTGCGCAACTCGACGGCCAGCCGGTGCGCTTGCCACCGCGCCTGCACCTGGGCTGGTATGGCGGTGTCTGGGGTGGCGGGGAGCTGCTGACCGATCTGCAACGCGCACCGCAGCCGCTGCAGGCCGGTGAGCGTTGGCAGATGACGGTGCGGCTGAAGGCGCCGCACGGCGGCAGCAACCCGCATGGGTTCGACTTTGAGCTCTGGCTGTGGGAGCAAGGCCTGCAAGCCACCGGCTATGTGCGCGCCGGCCCGCGGGACACGGCCCCGCAGCGGCTGACGCCAACGTGGTGGCACCCGGTGGAGCGGCTGCGCCAGCAGGTGCGCGATGCCATCTTCGAACGTCTGCTGGCCAGCGGCGGGGACGAACGCGACTGTGTGCGCCTGGCCGGCGTGGTGGCCGCGCTGGTGGTGGGTGACCAGCAAGCGATCGACCGCAGCGACTGGGACGTGTTCCGCGCCACCGGTGTGGCGCACCTGATGAGCATCTCGGGCCTGCACGTGACGCTGTTTGCCTGGCTGACGGCCATGGCCATCGGCTGGCTGTGGCGGCGCTCACCGCGGCTATGCCTGGCCCTGCCGGCACCCAGTGCCGGCCTGCTAGGCGGGCTGCTGCTGGCCACCGCCTACGCGCTGTTCAGCGGCTGGGGCGTGCCGGCGCAGCGCACGGTCTGGATGCTGGCCACGGTGACGCTGCTGCGCCTCTCGGCACGGCGCTGGCCTTGGCCGCAGGTCTGGCTGCTGGCGTGCGCCGTGGTGGTGGCGGTCGACCCCTGGGCCTTGCTGCAGGCCGGCTTCTGGCTCAGCTTTGTGGCGGTGGGTGTGCTGTTTGCCACCGATTCAGGCGCGCGGCCACTGGGGCGAGCCAGCTTGCGGCATCGGGCCCAGGCCATGCTGCGCGAGCAGTGGATCATCACGCTGACGCTGACGCCGCTCACCCTGCTGCTGTTCGGCCAGGTCTCGCTGGTGAGCCTGGCAGCCAATGCCCTGGCCATTCCCTGGGTGACGCTAGTGGTCACGCCGCTGGCCTTGCTGGGCGTGCTGCTGCCCCCGCTGTGGGAAGCGGCGGCCGTGGCCGTGCAGTGGCTGACCGCGTACCTGGGCCTGCTGGCCCGCCTGCCACTGGCCACGCTGTCGGTCGCGCAGGCGCCGTTGTGGGCCGGCGTGGCGGGCCTGCTCGGCGGCGTGCTGCTGGTCATGCGGCTACCCTGGAGCCTGCGCCTGCTCAGCCTGCCGCTGCTGCTGCCCGTGCTGCTGTGGCAAGTGCCACGCCCGCTGCCCGGCCAGTTTGAGTTGCTGGCCGCCGACATCGGCCAGGGCAATGCGGTGCTGGTGCAGACCGCCACGCACGCGCTGCTGTTTGATGCCGGGCCGCGTTACTCGCGCGAGAGCGATGCCGGCCACCGCGTGCTGGTGCCGTTGTTGCGTGCGCTCGATGTGCGGCTGGACCGCCTGGTGCTGAGCCACCGCGACAGCGACCACACCGGCGGTGCGGCGGCCGTGCTGGCCATGCAGCCGGCGGCCTCCTTGCTGAGCTCCATCGAAGACGACCACGAGTTGCAAGCCCTGCGCCGTGCCAGCCGCTGCGAAGCTGGCCAGGCCTGGGACTGGGATGGCGTGCACTTCGAGGTCTTGCACCCGACGGCCGAAGACTACGACTGGAGCCGGCGCTCCAACGCGCTGTCTTGCGTGCTGCGCATCAGCAACGGCACGCACACTGTCCTGCTGACCGGCGACATCGAGCAGGCCCAGGAGGCACAACTGCTGGCCCGTGGCGCGCCGCTGCAGGCCACGGTGCTGCTGATGCCGCACCACGGCAGCAAGACTTCCAGCAGCCCGGCCTTTCTCGACGCGGTCGCGCCTTCGCTGGCACTGGTACAGGCCGGCTACCGCAACCGTTTTGGCCACCCGGCGCCGCCCGTGCTGGCACGCTACGCCGAGCGCGGCGTGCAGGTGGTCGACACGCCGCATTGCGGTGCGGCGCACTGGCAATCCACGCAGCCGCAGCAGGTGACCTGCCAGCGCGAGGTGGCCCGGCGCTACTGGCAGCACCGCATACCCTGAGGGGTTGGAATTTTTCCGCATAATGGCCGAACTGGAGACCATGTCATGAAAGTTGGGGATATCGACCGGGAGCTGGATGAGGCCAAACGCGAAGGGCCGCTGCGCGACATCGTCATTCCCCCCTGCCCCGAGCTGCTAACGGCGCTGCAGGCCGAAATGCAGAAGGCCGACCCCGACCCGGCCGAGATTGCCCGCATTGCCGGCAGCGACGTCGCCATGGCGGCAGCCCTGCTGCGCACCGCCAACAGCCCGCTGTATGCCCGCGCGCGCCCGGCCAACACGGTGAGCGAGGCCGTGGTCATGCTGGGCATGGGGCAGGCCGTGGCCATCCTGACCGGCTTTCTCACGCGCCATGCCATCCGCATCAATTCACCGCTGGTCGAGCACTTTTGGGAAACCTCGACCCGCCGTTCGCTGGCCATGGCCTACATTGCACGCCAGCTCTACGGCATGAATGCCGAGGTGGCCCAGACCTGCGGCCTGTTCATGCACGTCGGCATTCCCATCATGCTGCAGGGCGTGCGCGACTACGCCGGCACCCTGGCCGAAGCCCTGGCGCGGCAGGACCGGGGCTTCACCGAAACCGAGAACGCAGTGCACCGCACCGACCATGCCGTGGTGGGCGCCATCGTGGCCAAGACCTGGCACCTGCCGCCGGTAGTGGCCGTCGCGGTGCGCCTGCACCACGACTTCACCGTGCTACAGGACAACGCGGTACCGGCCGAGATCCGCAGCCTGGTGGCGATTGCCGCGCTGGCTGAACACCTGGTGGCCGACTTCGAAGGCGTGCAGCCGCAACGGGAGTGGGAGCAGCATGGCGTGCAATGTCTGGCCTGCCTGCAGATCGACGAGGCCGAAGTCGATCACTGGGTCGATGCGCTGCACTCGGTGTTCGAGAGCGTGACGCTGGCCTGAGCCAGCGCCTCGTTGGCGCGGCAAGGCGTTCGCATGGCGGCAGCCACCGCCTGGCCGAGTTCGATCACCGCCAGCGCGTAATAGCTGCTCCAGTTGTAGCGCGTGATGACGTAGAAGTTCTCGGTGCCGGCCACGTAGCTCGGCGCTTCCTCGCCGTTTTGCAGCTCCACCAGCGCCAGCGGCCCGGTGTGGCGCAGACCGGCGGCATCGAGCACGGCGCCCTTGGCGGTGAAACTGGCCACCGGGAAGGTGGGCAGGATGTCGGGCGCCAGCAGCGTGTCCTTGTCCAGGCGCTCCGGATCGAAGCCGACGCTGTAATGGGTCGGCATGCCGGGCTGCCAGTTGAAGGTCCTGAAATAGTTGGCCACCGAGCCGATCACGTCGGCCGGGCTGTCGAACAGGTCGATGCGGCCGTCGCCGTCAAAGTCCACCGCGAACTTGGCCCAGCTCGAAGGCATGAACTGTGGCATGCCCATGGCGCCGGCATAACTGCCGCGCACGCTCAAGGGGTCGGGGCCCTTCTGGCGCTTGAGGCTGAGCAGTTGCTCCAACTCACCGCGGAAGAAGCGGCCGCGCTCTGCCGCGCGCGGGTGCGTCGCCGGAAAGTCGAAGGCCAGCGTGGCCAGCGCATCGATCACGCGGAAGCTGCCGGTCTGCTGGCCGTAGATGGTCTCCACGCCGATGATGCCGACGATGATTTCAGCCGGTACGCCAAAAACGGCTTCGGCCCGTGCCAGCGTCTCGCGCTGGGCCTGCCAGAAGCGCACGCCGGCGGCAATGCGCCGGGGTTCGATGAAGCGGCTGCGGTAAAGCTGCCAGTTCTTGGGCGTGCCCACCGGCGCCGGCGTCATGAGCTTGACCACCTGCGGCAGCTGGCGGGCCTGCCCGATGGCTTGCCGCACCCAGGCGCGGTCCAGGCCACGGCGCTCGGCAATGTCGTCGGCCAGCGCCATGGCCTCGGGCCGGCTGGCGTACACCAGGCTGGCAGGCTGCACGCGGCTGGCCTGGGCTTTCGGTTTCTTGGTATGTTTTGTGGCCATAGCCCCCGTGGAAACGGCGCCAGCAGCTATCAAAACAAGAGCAATTCGGGAAAATGTCGTGATCACAGGGGCCAGTGTAATTGTTTGAACTCGCGTCGCAGCGCAGTCAGGCCACGCTTGGCGCCTTCGGCCGTGCCGGGCGCATAACGCAAGGCTTCGAGCCGCAGCAGCCAGTCACGCCAGGCCTGCACGCGCGGGTCGGTGGCGCCATGCTGGCGCGCCATGGCCTGGGCCAAGGCCCGCGGCGTCAGGTCGGGCGCAGCATGGGTCTTGCGCAGGCGCTGCTGCGCCGCCTCGAACAAACGCAACCAGGGGTCGTGCTGGCGCCGCTCCCACAAGGCCCAGGCCGCACCCACCAGGCTGAGCAGCACGAGGCAAGCGGCCATCAGCAGCCCCAGGTCTTCCCAGCTGGGCGACTCGAAACCGAGGTCCCGCAACAGGTTGAGCTGACGGCTCTGGGTGTAGTTCAACACCCACTGGTTCCAGCGGTTGTTGACGGCCTCCCACACGGCGCGCAGGTTCAGCGCCACGGCCGGGCTGACGGTGTTGATGGCGGCAGCCACCACGCCACGCGGGGCCTGCAGGCGCTGCAGCGTGCCGATGCGCCCAGGCGCCACTGCGCCTGTCGGGTCCACGCGCAGCCAGCCCTGGCCGGCCAGCCAAACTTCGGTCCAGGCGTGGGCATCGCTCTGGCGCACGACCCAGAAATCGTCAACCGTGTTGCGCTCGCCGCCCTGGTAGCCGGTGACGATGCGTGCCGGGATGCCGGAGGCGCGCATCAGGACGACGAAGGACGAGGCGATGTGCTCGCAAAAGCCTTCCTTGCGGTCGAACCAGAACTCGTCGGCACTGTGCTGCCCGAAGACGCCGGGCTCCAGCGTGTAACGGTAGCCGCCGCTGCGCAAGCGCGCCAGGGCGGCAGCCATCAGGGCGTTCGCATCCCCTTGCGACTCGCGCCGCAAATCGGCAGCCAGCTGCAGCGTGCGCGGGTTGAAGCCGGCCGGCAGGTCGAGGTAGTCCTGCAGGCCGGCCATCGGCCGCAGAGGGCCGTGACGGAATTGCGGGTAGCTCTGCACGCGGTAGCGCACGATGTCGTGCAGCGGCGCATTGGCCAGCCACTGTAACTCGCGCGTCATGCGCGGCGCATACGCCGGCAGCTGCGGCGGCTCGGGCGTGGCATCGAGCACCGGCAGCCAGGGCCGACCGCTCGGCTCCAGCGTCACTTCATAACGCAGCGGTGCGCCAGTGACCTGCAATTGGGCGGGCGGCTGCAACTGGGCCGGAAAAGTCGGGCGCAGCGCCTGCCATTCGCGCCCATCGAAGCTGGAGAGCACCGGCCCGCGAAAGTAGAGTTCGGCCGAGGGTGGCGGTGCACCTTCGAAGCGCACGCGCAGGGCCACACTGTCGTCCAGCGCCAGGCGGGCAATGCTGCCGACCTGCATGCTGCCCGACAGGCCGCTGCGCCCGCTCATGGCGTCGCCGGGTGTGCCCCACAGCGGCGCCAGGCGCGGAAACAGCAGGAACAGCAGCAGCATGATGGGTGCCCCCAGCAAGGCCATGCGCCCGGCCAGCCGGGCCGATTGCCCCAGCGAGGGGCGACCCACCGGCATGTGGCTGTTGACCAGCGCCGTCAGCAGGCCCAGCAGACCGAGCAGCATGGCCAGCGCGGTGAGCAACGACTGCGAGAAAAAGAACTGCGTCAGCATCGTGAAGAAGCCGAGGAAAAACACGACAAAGGCATCCCGTCGCGCACGCAGCTCCAGCGTCTTGAGCGCCAGCAGCACCACGATCAGCGTCACGCCGGCATCGCGCCCCAGCAGTGTGCGGTAGGTGGCCAGCGTGGCCACCACGGTGAGCAGCAGCAGACCGAACAACCACCACTTGCCCGGCAGCGGCCGCAGGGTCAGCGCCAGCCAGCCGCGCCACAGCAACACGGCCGCCGCCAGGGCACTGCACCAGCCGGGCAGGTGCGCCATCTGCGGCAGCATGATCCAGGCGATCACGGCCAGCAGAAACAAGGTGTCGCGACTGTCACGCGGCAAGGAGGCAAGCGGGTTCAACATGGGGGAGGAAACTTCTGACTGCAACAATACCCGACAATTGCCACGTTTGAATTGCGAATTGAAAGGCCCGCCCATGAACGTTTACGACAAGCTGAAAGAGCTCAACATCACCCTGCCCCCGGTCGCCACACCGGCTGCCGCCTACGTGCCTTTTGTGCAGACCGGCAATCTGGTCTTCCTCAGCGGCCACATCGCCAAGAAGGACGGCAAGCCCTGGGTCGGCCAGTTCGGCAAGAACATGACGACGGAAGAAGGCCAGGCCGCTGCGCGTGGCGTGGCCATTGACCTGATGGGCACGCTGCATGCCGCCGTGGGCGACCTCAACCGCGTCAAGCGCATCGTCAAGCTCATGTCGCTGGTCAACTCGACCGGCGACTTCACCGAACACCATCTGGTGACCAATGGCGCCAGCGAACTGTTAGGTCAGGTGTTTGGCGAGAAAGGCGCGCACGCGCGCAGCGCCTTCGGCGTGGCCCAGATCCCGCTGGGGGCCTGTGTCGAGATCGAACTGATCGCCGAACTGGCGTAAACAAAAAGAGCCTGCATTGCAGGCTCTTTTTTATTTCACCGACTCAGAAGGTCAGAAGGTTTCCCACTCGTCCGCATCGGCCTTGGCGCTGGCCGTTGGGGCGGGGGCAGGTGCTGCCGCGGGCTTGTCCGCCACCTTGGGCAAGGCAGCTTTCGGTGCCGGCGGCGGACTGGGCGGACTGTCCAGCTTCTGTGCCGGCGCCGGGCGCGGCGTGATGTCCTTGATCTGGCGCTGCGGCGCGGCGGCCATGCCGTTGACCTTGAACACCGCCACCGCCTGGGCCAGCTGATCGGCCTGTTCGCGCATGCTTTGCGCGGCCGCCGCACTTTGCTCCACCAGCGCGGCGTTCTGCTGCGTCATCTGGTCGAGGTTGGCGATCGAATTGTTCACCTGGGAGATGCCGGCACTCTGCTCGCTGGAGGCGGCCGTGATCTCGCCGATCACATCGGCCACGCGGCGCACCGACTGGACGATGTCGTTCATGGTGGCGCCGGCATCGGTCACCAGTTGGGTGCCGGACTCCACCTTGTCGACGGACGTATTGATCAGGCCCTTGATCTCCTTGGCTGCCTCGGCGCTGCGCCCGGCCAGTGAACGGACCTCGCCCGCCACCACGGCAAAGCCGCGCCCCTGCTCGCCGGCACGCGCTGCCTCCACCGCCGCATTCAGCGCCAGGATGTTGGTCTGGAAGGCAATGCCGTCGATCACGCCAATGATGTCGGAGATCTTCTTGCTGCTGGTGTTGATCTCCTCCATGGTGGAGACCACCTGCTGCACCACCGCACCTCCCTTTTGCGCCACGCTCGAGGCGCTGGCGGCCAGCTGGGACGCCTGGCGCGCGTTGTCGGCGCTGTGCTGCACGGTACTGGTGAGCTCCTCCATGGCCGCAGCGGTGGACTGCAGGTTGCTGGAGGTCTGCTCGGTTCGGACCGACAGGTCGTGGTTGCCGGTGGCGATCTCGGCGCTGGCGGTGGCAATGCTGTCGGTGCTCTGGCGCACCTGCTGCACCATGCGCGCCAGCGACTCGTTCATGCGGGCCAGCGACTTCATGAGCGCACCGAACTCGTCGCCGCGCGAAGTGTCGATGTGGGCACTCAGATCGCCCTGCGCAATGCGGGCCGCCAGTTCGTTGGCCTGGTCCAGCGGGCGACGGATCGAACGGATCAGCACACCGGCACCGACCAGAATCCCGACCAGGATGATGAGGACCGCGATACCGGCAATGCGCACCGTCATGTTGCGGGCCTGTCCCATTTCCTCCGAGTATTTCAAGGTGGCGGCCTCTTCCTGCTGCACCAGGTCACGCAGATTGGCCAGGTAGGTGGTAACCGCCGGGTTGTACTGTTCCTTGATGACTTTTTGCGCCTCTTCGCTGTTGCCTTCGGACTTGAGCTGGCTGGCCTTGCCCTGAATCTCGAGCATGAGCTTCTGGCTGGCATCGATCTTTTTCATCTGTGCCAACTCTTCCGGGCTCAGGGCCATCGTCTCGATGCTCTTTTGCACCTCGGCCATTTTCTTGGCCGTGGTCGCCATCGCGTCGGTAAACGCCTCTTCGATGCCCGGATCAAAGGTGGTGATCACGGCGCGGGTGCGCACCGCGTTGGTTTCTGCCAAGCCGGTCCAGACATTGGCCGCCTTCACGCGGTCGCTCAGCGCTTGCAGGGTCACTGTCGTTTCAGCCTGCAGCCGGGCGGAACGAACCGCAGCAAAACCAATCAGCACCGCCAACGAAAGAACAATGGCACTCACCGCCAGCCACAATTTCGTGGCAACACTCATATGGTTGAAATTCATGATGTCTTTGACTACTCCCCTGGAAACGACAAGTCATTCTATCGACGCAAAAAGTCGGTTCTGAATGTGAACCATCCGCAAAATCATCATCGGTCTGCCGGCAAACGTTCAATGGCTTGCCCGCGCACGGCTTCGAGCAGCTCTGCACCCAACAAGTGCGGCGCGATTTCAGCCAAGGGCATCAGGACAAAAGCGCGCGTCGCCATGCGTGGGTGCGGAATTGTCAGGGTCGGGCTGTCCAGCGTGAGGGCGTCATACAGCAGGATGTCCAGGTCCAGCGTGCGCGGTGCATTGAGGTACGGCCGCTCACGGCCGGCGGCCAGTTCCAGGCGCTGCAGCTCGGCAAGCAAGGCCTGCGGATCCAGGGTGGTGGCGACTTCCGCCACGGCATTGATGTAGTCCGGCCCGCTGGAATCGATTGGGGCGGTGCGGTACAGCGATGAAGCCTGCACCAGCCGGGTCTGCGGCAAGGTGCCCAGGTCTTGAACGGCCTGCCGCACCGTGCTGCGGGCATCACCCAGATTGGCACCCAGCGCGATGTAGGCCGAGACTGGCCGGGCATCCGCCAAAATCACTCGCCCGTATCCGGCGTCGGAGCGGACTCGCCCCCGCTTTTGGCGCCGCCGGAGCGCCGGCGCCGACGCCGCTTCTTCGGCGGCGCCTCACCACCATCGGCTTCTGCTGATGGTTCAGGCCGGTCGGCCGCCGACTTGTCTGCGGCCGGACTGGTGTGCACGCGCGGTGCACGCGTGCGCTGGCGTGACTGCTGCTCCTCGCGCACCTGGTCCACCAGGTCCTGGCGCAGGTTGTCATCGGCCGTGCTGAACTCCTGCCACCAGTCGGCCAGCAACTCATCAATTTCACCGACATCGGCGCGCAGACGCATGAAGTCGAAGCCGGCACGGAAACGCGGCTGCTCCACCAGACCGAAGGGCGCGCTGCCGACGCGCTTGTCGAAACGCGGCTGCATCATCCAGATCTCGCGCATGTCGGCGGCCAGCTTGCCACGGCCGGACACATCACCGATGCGGGCGTCGAACACCTCGTCGATCGCGTCCTGCAAAGCCGGGTGCGAATGCTGGCGCTGTGCCATACGCCTAGCCCAGCCGTCGCGCACATCGGCCCACAGGGCACAGGCCAACAGAAAGCTCGGCGCCACCGGCTTGCCTTCGCCGACGCGGCGGTCGGTGTCCTGCAAGGCGGCATTGACAAAGGGCTGTTCGGCCCGCTCCACGATGACGTCGAGCAGCGGGTAGATGCCGCGCGCCAGGCCCAGGGCCTTGAGCTGTGCGATGGAGGCCAGCGCGTGGCCGGTCTGCAACAGCTTGAGCATCTCGTCGAACAGGCGGCTTTGCGGCACATCGGCCAGCAGTTCATGCGACTTGACCAGCGGCGCGGCAGTCTTGGCCTCAAGCTTGAAGCCCAGGGCACTGAGCTTGGCGGCAAAACGCACGGCACGGATGATGCGCACCGGGTCCTCGCGGTAACGCGTGGCCGGGTCGCCGATCATGCGCAGCACGCGCTTTTTCACATCCTTGAAACCGCCGTGGTAATCGACCACGGTTTGCGTTTCCGGGTCGTAGTACATGGCGTTGATGGTGAAGTCGCGCCGGGTCGCATCTTCGTTCTGCGGCCCCCAGACGTTGTCGCGCAGCACGCGACCGCTGGAATCCACGGCATGCTTCATGCCCGCGAGTTCGCTCTTGCTGGTACGCTCGTTGCCGGCCACCTGCTCGGCCGCCGCGTTGTCCATGTAAGCACGGAAGGTCGAGACCTCGATCACCTCGTGCTCACGGCCACGGCCGTAGACCACGTGCACGATGCGGAAACGCCGCCCGATGATGAAAGCGCGGCGGAACAGGCCCTTGACCTGCTCCGGCGTGGCGTCGGTGGCAACGTCGAAATCCTTGGGACGCAGGCCGACCAGCAGGTCGCGCACCGCGCCGCCCACGATATAGGCCTCGTAGCCGGCATCCTGCAGGGTGTGCACCACATTAAGGGCCCGTTCGTCCACCAGTTCCGGGTCGATGCCGTGCACGGCAGCGCCGATTTCCTCTCGCTTGCCGAACGAGGGCTTCTGGCCGCGGCTGTTGGCCGCAGGCGATTTGCCCAGCAGCTTGTTGATAATTTTTTTGATCATGAGTTGAAGAGGTCCAGTATGCGCCAGCCACGCTGGGTAGCCAACAGGCGCAGGCGGTCGTCCGGATTGGTCGCCACCGGATGGTTCACATTTTCCATCAGCGGCAGGTCGTTGATGGAATCCGTATAAAAAGTGACTTCGGCATCGTCCCAGGTCAGCCGGCGCGTCGCCAGCCAGTTCTCAAAGCGCTTGACCTTGCCCTCACGGAAAGAGGGCACACCCTGGATGTCGCCAGTGATCCAGCCAGTGGCATCACGCACCAGTTCGACCGCAATCAGATTCTGCACGCCAAAGGCGTCGGCAATCGGCCGCGTGACGAATTCATTGGTGGCCGTGATGATCACCACCTCGTCCCCGGCCTGCCGGTGCTGCTGCACCAACTCCCGTGCCTGCGGCTTGATCGCCGGCTCGATGATCTCGCGCATGAAGCGCTCGCGTGCCGCCAAAGCCTTCTCAGCGCCTTGCAATCGCACCGCCTCGGTGGCAAAGCGCACGTAATCGTGCACATCCAGTGTGCCAGCCTGGTAATGACTATAGAACTCGTCGTTGCGGCGCGTAAAGTCCACCGGATCGGTCCAGCCGATGGTGGTGGTGAAGGTGCCCCAGGAGTAGTCGGAATCGATCGGCAGCAGGGTGTGGTCCAGATCGAACAGGGCCAGTTTGGTCTTTTTTGTCATAGCAGTCACAGCCCTCGTTCGCAGAATCGACGGTACGAGAGGTTTGATTCGGGGAACGCCGTGGAACCGGCTTGGCCGGGCCACTGGCGTTGTCCCCCCACCGGGGGGAAGCGGCGCCAGCCGCTCAGAGGGGACTTCATGTCTCTTCCAGCATCGCCTTGATCAATGGAATGGTGATGGCGCGCTGGGTCTGCAGGGCATAGCCGTCGAGGTGTTCGAGCAGTTGCATCAGGCTACCCAGGTCGCGGCTGAAACGCGTCAGCATGAAGTCCATCACCTCGTCGCCCAGGAAGACGCCGCGCTCATCCGCTGCCTGGCGCAACACGGCACGGCGCTCCGGCTCGCTGAGCACCTGCAGCGCATACACATGGCCCCAGCCCAGGCGGGTGCGCAAATCCTCGCGCAGTTTGAGATCGGCCGGAGGCAGTTCACCGGCAGCCAGCACACCCTGATGCCCGGTCTGGGCATTGACGAACCAGTTGAAGGCCGCATGCTGCTGCACAGCGGTGTAGAGATGCACGTCGTCCATCAGCACCGCAGCCCAGCTCTCGTCGAAGGCCGGCGGCTCATGCACCGTGGCATCCAGCCAGCCGACCGTTGCACCCTGCTCACGCAAGGCCTCGCGCACGGCCTTCAGCAGATGCGTCTTGCCACTGCCGCTGCCGCCCCACAAATAGGTCGGCACCGGCGAGCGCTGTGCCCTGTTGGACTTCTCACCGGTCCACAGCTGCAGATGGCGCAGGGCCGCCTCATTGGGGCCGGCAAAAAAGTTGGCCAGTGTCGGGCCGGTGGCCAGTCCGATATCGAGTGCGATCTGTTTCATTGACATCTCAGCCCCGATACAAACTGCTGTCCAGATAACGGCTGCGCATGCGCCGCACCGCGACCAGCAGCACGGCACTGGCCGGCAGGGCGATCAGCACGCCGACAAAGCCAAACAACTGGCCAAAGGCCAGCAGCGCAAAGATGACCACCAGCGGGTGCAGGCCGATGCGCTCGCCCACCAGCCTTGGCGTCAGAAAGAAACTTTCAATCAGCTGGCCGAGCCCATAGACGACCGCCAGCATCAACAGGACCTTCGAGGGGCCGTCGCTGACAGCGAATTCCAGCAGCCCCGCCAGTGCCGCCAAGGCCAGGCCGAGCCCGAAACCGACATAAGGCACGAAGATGGCCAGGCCGGTAAAAATGCCGACAGGCAGGGCCACATCCAGCCCGAACAGGCTCAGGCCCACGCTGTAATACACCGCCAGGATCAGCATGACCAGTAACTGGCCACGCAGGTACTGGCCCAGCACACCGTCCGACTCGTCCATGAAGCTGTCGTAGCTGCCGCGCAGGTGCGGCGGCACCAGTTCGGTCACACGCGCGACGAAGTGCTTCCAGTCCAGCAGCAGGTAGAACAGGGCCACCGGGATCAGGATCAGATTGCCAAACACGGTCAGCGCCACGCTGCCGCCGATCTTGAGCGAGGCCAGCAGCGAGCCCATGGTCTCTTCCAGATTGGCATTGAGGTACTTCATGACCGCTGGCTTGATCGTCGCCAGATCGAGCGAGAACTTGATCCCGAAAGGCGCCAGCAGTGGCTGGAGCCAGCCATCGAACCGTTCCAGCAGCACAGGCACCTGTTCGCGCAGCTGCGGCAACTCCTTGGCCAGGATCGGCACCATCAGCAGCACCACACCCAGCAAGACCAGCAGGAACAGCAGTTCCACCAACAACACCGCCACGAAGCGCGGAAACCGCCCACCGGCCAGGGTATCGAGCCGGTCCACCAGCGGTGTGAGTGCATAGGCCAGCACCGCCGCCACCACAAAAGGCGTCAGCACGGGCGCCAGCAACCACAGCGCCAATGCCAGCAAAACCGCCATGGCAGTCCAGGCAGCGGTACTTTTTTGGGTGGGGGTCAAAGGCATACGGGAGATGGAGGGGACGAAACCCTTAAAATCAGGCAAATTCTATCGGGGTCTGCACCCATTGCCGGATCCCGCCACCTTTCATGACCACATCCAACAGCTCCACTCCCCTTTCCTACAAAGACGCTGGCGTCGACATCGATGCTGGCGACGCTCTGGTCGAACGCATCAAACCGCTGGCCAAAAAGACCATGCGTGAAGGCGTGCTGGCCGGCATTGGCGGCTTTGGCGCCCTGTTCGAAGTGCCGAAGCGTTACCAGGAGCCGGTTCTGGTCTCGGGCACCGACGGTGTCGGCACCAAGCTCAAACTGGCTTTTGAGTGGAACATGCACGACACCGTAGGCATCGACCTGGTGGCCATGAGCGTGAACGACGTGCTGGTGCAAGGTGCTGAACCGCTGTTCTTCCTTGACTACTTCGCCTGCGGCAAACTGCATGTGGACACCGCTGCAGCCGTGGTGGGCGGCATCGCCAAGGGTTGCGAGCTGTCCGGCTGCGCCCTGATCGGCGGCGAAACCGCCGAGATGCCCGGCATGTACCCGGACGGCGAATACGACCTCGCCGGCTTTGCCGTCGGTGCAGTGGAAAAGTCAAAGATCCTGACCGGCCAGAGCGTCAAGCCCGGCGACGTGGTGCTGGGCCTGGCTTCCAGCGGCGTCCATTCCAACGGTTTCTCGCTGGTGCGCAAGTGCATTGAGCGTGCGGCCGGCAAGCTGCCGGCCACGATGGACGGCAAACCGTTCAAGCAGGCCGTCATGGAGCCGACCCGCCTGTATGTGAAGAACGTGCTGGCCGCGCTGGCCAAACACCCGATCAAGGCGTTGGCCCACATCACCGGCGGCGGCCTGCTGGAGAACATTCCGCGCGTGCTGCCCGAAGGCACGGCCGCCCACCTCAAAAAGGGCAGCTGGCCGCAGACTGAACTGTTTGCCTGGCTGCAGAAGACGGCCGGCATCGACGACTTCGAGATGAACCGCACCTTCAACAACGGCATAGGCATGGTGGTCGTGGTCGACGCCGCCCATGCCGCCGCCACCGCGCAAACGCTGCGCGATGCGGGCGAACAGGTGTTCGAGATCGGCGTCATTGCAGCCCGCGGCAATGGCGCCCCGGTTGTGGTGGCCTGACCCCCGCCCTTCCTGCCAGGCAGGCTTCTACGCCTGAAAAATACCCGCCCCAGCGCCTGTCTCGGCAGGCTTCTGGGTGCCGGGTGCCATCGGGCTGGGCCACCGTCTGCTGACGCGCCGGCTCCGACATGAGCCGCAATCGCCCTCGCTCTAGCCCCCTCTTCTCCCCTCATACCCGGCCAGGGTATGCCAGCCGCGTTGTTTTGCTACAAAAATAATAGCTCCGTTGATCCATTGGCTCTGGACGACTCTCGTTTTTTGTATCAGACTGTATCTTTCGCTCTGTTTCTGGAGTTTTCATGCCGGTGATTGCAGTTGTCAATCGCAAGGGAGGAAGCGGTAAAAGCACCGTCGCGGCCCATCTGGCGGCCTGGTTGGCCCACCAGGGCTGCGCCGTCATGCTCGGCGACGTGGACCGCCAGCAGTCAACCCGCGCCTGGCTGCGTCGGCGCAATGCGGCGCTGCCGGCCATTGCGCCCTGGACCATAGATCAGAAGAACGTGCTGCGCGTGCCTTCCGGCATCACGCATGTGGTGTTGGACACCCCCGGTGGCCTGCACGGCTTCGACTTGGCGCGCATGGTGATGTTTGCGGATGCGATTCTCATGCCGGTCTGCAACTCTGCCTTTGACCGTGAAGCTGCGGCCGCCTGCCACGCTGAACTGATGGCTCTGCCACGTGTTGCCAGCGGCCGCTGCAAACTCGCCGCCATTGGCATGCGCATCGATGCCCGCACCCGCGCAGCCCAAGTTCTGGGCGACTGGGCAACTGAACTGAAGTTGCCATTTCTCAGCGTCTTACGGGAAACCCAGCTCTATGTGCAGTGCCTGGAGCGCGGCATGACAATTTTCGATCTGTCAGGCCAGAAGACCGCCACCGACACTCAGCAGTGGCAACCTATTCTGGACTGGCTTGCCCCCATACTGAACCCTGCACCAGCAGCGACGCCCCAGCAGGTGCCGACCACTTCGCCCGATTCGCCCTTGAACCGGGTCGGCGCCTCACGTCCCGACAGCCTGATGCCGGCTCAGGAGTCCCTGGTCCCGGGCGGCCGCATCGGCGGCGTACAGGCCAATAGACAGGCGCAGGCCAGTGCGCTTGCCAGCAAGGTTCTCGCCACGGCACAGCACAGTAGCCTGCAACAACGCCAGCAAATCCCCGCTTTCCTGCGACAGACCGGCTGAGCAGACCCCCACTATTTTTTCGACTGGATGCTGGCCTGGAGTTCCAGGTAACGCGACAGACGTGGCCCGCCGAGAGCCACCGCTTTGGCAACCGCCTGGCGCGCTTCACGCTTGCGCCCCTGCTCCAGCAACACTTGCGCCAGGTTGTTCCAGGCATCAGCAAAATCCGGGTGAATCTGAACGGCCTGGCGGTAAGCCATCGCAGCACGTTCACGCTGGCCCAGCGCATAAGCGGCATTGCCGGCCCCCAGCAGGCTGGCGCGGTGCGCCGGCCAGGCTTGCAGCCCACGGGTGTAGGCGGCCAGCGCAGCTTGCGGTTGCGTGCGCTCCAGCGCGGCGGCGGCAGCGGCATGCGCATCCGGTTCCGCCGTGGCGGGCAGGTGTTGCGGCAACAGCGCCACCATGGCCCAGTACGCGCCGCGCGCCCAGGTACGCTCGAACGTGGCCAGCGACATCGCCATGCGCTCACTGCGGCCGGAGTGCAGCCACAACAGCCCCTCCTCGCGGTCATAGCCAATAACGACCGCGTAATGCCATACCGGATAGAAAGCCAACGACAGGTTCTGGAACACGATGACCGGATGTCCCGCTGCCACTTCGCGCAACACAGCCTCCAATCGGGGCACCAGCACATAACTCAGCAGGCCCTGGCGCCGGCCGGTGGCCAGCATCTCCTGCTGCAACGAGCCTTTGCGTCCCGGCAGATAGACCTGCTCAACCAGCTGTTCGGGCCGAACACTGAGACCTGCTGCCGTTGCTGCCATGGCCAGCGCCGCTGGACCGCATTCATAGTCTTCCTGTGGATAGAACGGCACCTGCCTGAGCTCGGCCCGCACCGGCACATCCGCTGGCCACCCTTGTTCCAGCTGGCTGAGTTGCGGCGGCGTGGCGCAGGCACTGAGCAGGAACGCTACACAAAGCAGAACCCCCGCCAGGGCGGGGGCTCGGACGAAAGCAGGAAAACCAGATGTCATCGAACCGATCGGGTGAATGGAAAGACCTTGGTCAGACCCATGATGTCGGTCACCAGCAGCACGATGAACACCGTGAACAGCACACCAAGCACATCACCGCCGGCCGGTGCCTGGTCGATGCGGCCGGCCAGTTGCTCGACCTCGTTATCCGACATCGCTTGTACGCGCTCGGCCGCGGCCTGCGGGCTCACCCCCTGAGCCTGCAACGCCTGGCGCACATCGTCGCGCGCCAAAAAGCTGCTGACGCGCTCGCGATGGACGGCGGCCGCACTCTGGGGAAGAACTTCGTCAGTCGGCACGATGCCAGCCTGTGCTGTCAGAGGCAAACTGGTCAGTGATGTCGTGGCGACGAGAAGCGTTGCGATGAAGCGTTTGAAGTTTGTCATGCAGGCACTTTAGCGATGACACGACGCCAGCGTCAACGCGCCTTACATGACCTCAACGCACCTTACACTTGTTCACATCAGCGGGCGCCGCAACAGGGCCACCCGCTCCGCGATGGCATCCAGGTCGTTCATGTCCTCGGCCTGAGACAAGTAGATTTCCAGATCCTGCACCGCCAAGGGCGCATGCCCCAATTCGGCATGGGCCAGGCCACGGTCGCGGTACTCCTCCCAAGCCTGCGGCAACAACACCAACAAACGATTCTGCACTGCCACCACGCGTTGCCAGTCTTCACGCGTCGTGTGGATTTCCTTGAGGTTGCGCAACATGCGCGCAATGATGTCGCGCGATGGCGCCACCTGCAGGTAAAGCCCCAGCGGCACGTCCATCTCATCCAGCAGGCCATGGCGACGGCGGTAGGGCTCAAGCCGCTCGGACAGCTCTTCGCGGCTGAGGGATTGCCCGGTGAAAGGATCGATCACCACCTGACCATGTGGCAAGTTGACCTTGACCATGAAGTGCCCCGGGAACCCCACACCGCGCGCCGACAGCCCCAGCCCTTGCGCCAGTTCAAGCCAAAGCACCGCCAGCGAAATGGGAATGCCGCGCCGGCTGTGCAGCACCACGCTCAAAAAGCTGTTGTCAGGATCGTAGTAGTCGTTGACGTTGCCGCGGAAATGCAGCTCGCGGTAGAAGAACTGGTTGAGCATGCGCAGCTTGTGGGCGGCGGACGCGTCGGCCGGGATGCGCCGCCGGACGCGCTCCAGCAGCTGATCGACCTCGTCAAGCACCTGCTGCACATCCAGATGGGGATATTCGTCCTGCGCCAGGCTGATGGCCGCCTCCAGCAAGGGAAACTCGGCATCACTTTGCACCAGTGCGCCGAAATACTGAAGCGGAGTGGGAGCAATCAGGGAAAGATTCATGGGCTCGGTCTTGCCGTCACAGTCAAACGCATTGTGCCCTTGATTAACGCCTGCAGCCAAGACAAGGTTATTGGCACAGGGCCGCAGAGCATCAACGCCGGATGAACTGCATCAGCCTCAGACCTGCAGCCCAGACGGCGCCAAAATAAATGAGGCCCGCCCCGACCAAGATCAGCAGCAGCAGGCCAATACGCGTCCACGCCTGCGCCTGCAATTGGGTCCAGTTGACCGCGGTGGCCGCCCACATCAGAAAGACCGAGAGCAAGGCACTGGCGGCCAATACCTGCAACACAAACCGGCCCCAGCCAAGCGCGGGCTTGTAACTGCCGCGCTTGAGCAGACCGAACAGCAGCCACAACGCATTGATCAGTGCGCCGATGCCAATCGACAGCGACAGCGCGGCATGCTGGAACAGCGGCACCAGCCCCAGGTTGAGCAATTGCGTGATGACCAGCACCACGATGGCAATGCGCACCGGCGTGCGAATATCCTGGCTGGCGTAATAGCCAGGCGCCAGCACCTTGATGGCAATCACCCCGACCAACCCGACACCCCAGCCCATCAGTGCCACCGTCGTCTGCTGTACGTCACGTTCGCTGAAAGCACCGTAGTGGTAGAGCACGGCCACCAGAGGCTTGGCAAAGGTCAGCAAGGCCAGCGCGCAGGGCACGGCCAGCAACACGACCAGGCGCAGTCCCCAGTCCAGCATGGCGGAATAGCGCGCCACGTCGTTGGAGGCTTTGGCTGCGGCCAATTGCGGCATCAGCACCACGCCCAAGGCCACACCCAGCAAGGCCGTCGGAAACTCCATCAGGCGATCGGCATAGCTGAGCCAGCTCACGCTGCCGGGCGCCAGATGCGACGCGATCTGGGTATTGATCAGCAAGGAGATCTGGGCCACGCTCACCCCCAGCAGGGCTGGCGCCATCAGTTTGGCCACGCGCTGGGTATGCGGGTCGGCCCAAGCCGCACGCAAAGCGCGCCAATTCAGGCCAATGGAGGGCAGCAGTCCGAGTTTCTTGAGTGCCGGAATCTGTACGCCCAGCTGCAATGCGCCGCCAACCAGGACCCCCAGGGCGAGTGCATAGATCGGCTCCACCCCAAAGCGCTGGAACCAGGGGGCGCCGAACCAGGCCGCCCCAATCATGGCCAGGTTCAGCAGCACCGGCGTCGCCGCCGGCACGGCAAAGCGCTTCCAGGTGTTGAGTACGCCGGAAGCCAACGCCACCAAGGACATGAAAGCGATGTAGGGGAACATCCAGCGCGTCATGACTACGGCGACCTCGAAAGCCCCGCCAGCCTCGACCTGCCGCAGGCCACTGGCCATGGCCCAGACCAGCAGCGGCGCCCCCAGAACGCCCACCACGCAGGTCAGCAGCAGCACCCAGACCAGCACCGTCGCCACGCGGCCGATCAGCAACTGGGTGGCAGCCGCCCCTTCCTGCGCCTTGGTGGCCGCCAGCACCGGCACGAAAGCCTGGCTGAAGGCCCCTTCGGCAAACAGGCGGCGAAACAGATTGGGGATGCGAAAGGCGACGTTGAAGGCGTCCGTCAGGGCGCTGGCACCAAAGGTGGAGGCGATCAGCAGTTCGCGCGCCAAGCCCGTGATACGCGAAACCAGGGTCAGGAGGGAAACCGTCGAAGCGGCTTTGAAGAGGCTCACGGCGACAGGGTCCTGTTCTCACTCAAAAACGAACCCTAGTGTAGCCCGGCTCGCCGGAGGCTGAGTGCCCGCTCGCCCTGGCTGCAACAAACTGGTACAATCGCAGGCTTTGCTGACAACATCCACAGACACAAGGAACTACTGATATGGCATCTGGAAAGCCAAAGAAAAAGAACCCGCGCCTGGCGTCGGGCCGTAAACGCGCACGTCAGGACGTCAAGCTCAATGCAGCCAACACGTCCCTGCGCTCGAAATACCGCACCGCTGTGAAGAACGTCGAAAAGGCTGTTCTGAGCGGCGACAAGGCCAAGGCCACCGAACTGTTTGCCAAGATGCAAGCCGTGGTGGACACCGTGGCCGACAAGGGCATCTTCCACAAGAACAAGGCCGCTCGCGACAAGAGCCGCCTGTCGACCAAAGTCAAGGCCCTGGCCACCGCCTGATTCTCAGGCAAATCGCACGGACCCCTCACCGGGTCTGCCGTTTGTAACGGGTGCGCTGTCAGCAAAGCAAAAAGCCGTCGAAAGACGGCTTTTTTGTTTCTTGAATCAGGAATCGCGTTCAGGCCGTCTGCTGACCCGACCCATCACCCTCACGGACCTGGAGTTCGTTGTCACGGGCAAAGTTCATGCAAAAGTCCCAGGCCATGGGCTCGGCGTCGCGCAGGTCACGGTGCACCACCACGCATTTCACGCCATCGACGGTGGATGTCGGAACACACCAGGGGGAATAACCCAGATGGCTGCCCGGCTGCGGTCCGCCGGGGCGGAACTGGCTCATCACGCCCGCCAGCCGCTCCGCCCAGTCGCTGGGGCGGAAAGTCTTGCCGGCGCGGGTCAGCCCCAGGATGAAGACTTCTTTGGCGGTGTTGGAGACCATCGGATAGACAACTCGTTCACCAGGTGCGGACCGGATACGGCAACTGACCTGGTATCGATAGGGGTTGCGGGTATTGTATCTTATATAAGACTTGCGAACTGACAGCGGATGGCGCTCATCATAGGAGGCGCCGGGCGCATCACCCATGTGCCACAAGCCGGTACTCTGAGTCTAAAATCACGGCTCAACGGCCCAACCTGCGTTGGGCCGACTCTTTTTTGTGCCACTCCGGAGTGTGAAGACATGAACGCCGCCGCCCCGCAACTCATCGAAGCCTCGTCGCCGCACGTGATGAACACCTACGGCCGGGTTCCGATTGCACTGTCACACGGCCAGGGCTGCCGCGTCTGGGATATCAACGGCAAGCCCTACCTCGATGCACTGGCTGGCATTGCCGTCAACACCCTGGGCCACAACCACCCCAGGCTGGTGCCGGCGCTACAGGATCAGCTGACCAAGATCATCCACAGCTGCAACTACTACCACGTGCCCGGTCAGGAGCTGCTGGCGAAAAAACTGGTCGAACTCTCGGGCATGAGCAATGTGTTCTTCTGCTCGACCGGCCTGGAGGCCAACGAAGCCGTGCTCAAGCTGGCGCGCAAGTTCGGCCATGACAAAGGCATCGAAAATCCGCAGATCGTGGTCTACGAGCGCGCCTTCCACGGCCGTTCCATCGCCACACTCAGCGCCACCGGCAACGAGAAGCTGCAAAAAGGCTTCGGTCCGATGGTGCCGGGCTTCATCCGCGTACCACTGAACGACATCGACGCGCTCAAGAAGGCCACCGCAGGCAACCCGAACGTGGTGGCCGTGTTCTTCGAGACCATCCAGGGCGAAGGCGGCATCAACCCGATGCGCACCGAGTACCTGCGCGCCGTGCGCGAACTCTGCACCGAACGCGACTGGCTGCTGTGCATCGACGAGGTGCAAAGCGGCATGGGACGCACCGGCAAGTGGTTCGCACACCAGTGGGCCGACATCGTGCCGGACGTGATGGCGCTGGCCAAGGGCTTGGGCTCGGGCGTGCCGATCGGTGCGGTGGTGGCCGGCCCCAAGGCCGCTAACATCTTCCAGCCCGGCAACCACGGCACCACCTTTGGCGGCAACCCCCTGGCCATGCGCGCCGGTGTCGAGACGCTGCGCATCATGGAAGAGGACGGTCTGCTGGAACATGCGGCCCAGCTCGGTGCCCACATCCGCGCCGTCCTGGCGCGCGAACTGGGCAACCACCCCGGCGTGAAGGACATCCGCGGCCAGGGCCTGATGATCGGCATCGAGCTCGGCAAGCCCTGTGGCGTGCTGATCAACCGGGCAGCCGAGGCCGGTCTGCTCATCAGCGTGACCGCCGACAGCGTGATCCGCCTGCTGCCGCCCCTGATCATGACGCAGACCGAGGCCGACGAGATGCTGGGCCTCCTGCTGCCGCTGGTGCGCCAGTTCCTGGCCGAAGCCTGAAGACCCCAAGAGATTGACTCATGAGCCTCAAGCACTACCTGCAATTCACCGATCTCAATGCGGACGAATACGCCTACCTGTTCGAGCGCGCCGCGCTGATCAAGAAGAAATTCAAGGCCTACGAAAAGCACCAGCCGCTGGCTGACCGTACGCTGGCCATGATCTTCGAAAAGGCCTCCACCCGCACGCGAGTGAGCTTTGAAGCCGGCATGTACCAGCTCGGCGGCAGCGTGGTGCACCTGACCACCGGCGACAGCCAGTTGGGGCGCGCCGAGCCGATCGAGGACAGCGCACGCGTGATCAGCCGCATGGTCGATCTGGTGATGATCCGTACCTACGAACAGACCAAGATCGAGCGCTTTGCCGAATACTCGCGCGTGCCGGTCATCAACGGCCTGACCAACGAGTTTCACCCCTGCCAGATCATGGCCGACATCTTCACCTTCATCGAACACCGTGGCAGCATCCGCGGCAAGACGGTGGCCTGGGTGGGCGACGGCAACAACATGGCCAACACCTGGCTACAGGCGGCCGAATTGTTGGGCTTCACCGTACACGTCAGCACCCCCGGAGGCTACGAAGTCAACCAGGCCGTCGCGGGCGTCAGCAGCGCCTGCTACAAGGTCTTTAAGGACCCGATGCAGGCCTGCGCCGGCGCCGATCTGGTGACCACCGACGTCTGGACCAGCATGGGCTACGAGGCCGAGAACGAAGCCCGCAAAAAGGCCTTTGCCGACTGGTGCGTCGACGTCGACATGATGCGCGCCGCGAAACCCGACGCCCTCTTCATGCATTGCCTGCCGGCGCACCGCGGTGAGGAAGTCGAGGCCGAGGTCATTGACGGCCCGCAGTCCGTGGTCTGGGACGAAGCCGAGAACAGATTGCATGTACAGAAGGCACTGATGGAGTACCTGCTCCTCGGCCGACTCTGAAACCTGTCGCCGGAAACGCCGATGTCCGCCTGCACCAGCTGCGGCGCCTGTTGCGCCAGTTTTCGCGTCGACTTTGCCATTTACGAGCTTCAGAGCATGGGCGGTACGGTGCCGGACGGACTGGCAGTGGACGTCAACGGCAGCACGTGCCGCATGCGGGGCACCGACCATGTGCCGATCCGTTGCGCGGCCCTGACCGGCACGTTGGGCAAGCAAGTAGCTTGCGGCATCTACGAGTGGCGCTCTTCCCCCTGTCGGGAATTTCAGGAAGGCGACTACGCCTGCAACAAGGCACGGGCGCGCCACGGCTTGCCGACACTGGACGGCAGCGTTTTCTAGATCAAGCGCCGCGATAGAGCCACGGCACGTCAAGCAAACGCTCGCCGAGCAGTTTCAGCGAGACATCACGGCACCAACCCATCGGCCCGTCCATGTGGAAGATGTCACCGTTACGGACCGAGCGCGCCTGGACACGGGCGTTGCGCTGCCAACGATTGAGAGCGTAGCGGCGCAACATGGTCGGCACATCCAAGACGGCATCGACCTGCGCCAGATTGCGTCCCAGTTCGGCCGCATCTTCGATCGCCATACCGGCACCCTGTGCCAGGTAGGGACGCATGGGATGCGCCGCATCGCCCAGCAAGGCGATGCGTCCACCCGCCTGCTCGTCAGCACTGCGCATGGGCTCCCGGTCGCACAAGGCCCACAGCCGCCACTCAGGAACGGCATCAATCAATGAGCGCAAGGGGCTGCAGGTGCCCGCCAGCACCATGCGCAGATCAGCGGCGTTGGTGCTGTGGTCCCAGTTCTGCAGATCACCCGCGACACGGCCCTGCACGATGGCCACCACATTGAGCCATTCGCCGCGGCGCACCGGGTACTGCACCACATGCAGCTTCGGACCGAGCCAGGCGGTGATCTGCTGGCTGCGCAAGGCCTGCGGCAAGCTGGCCTGCGGCAGCATGGCACGAAAAGCCAGATGACCGGTGACACGCGGTGGGCTGTCACCCAGCAACTGGGTACGCACCCGGCTCCACAGGCCGTCAGCGCCAATCAGGGCGTCGCCTTCGATCTCCAGCCCCTCCTCGGTCTGCAGCGTGACGGCCTCAGGCGTCTGCACATAAGCGGCCAGTGCCTGGTTGAGGTTAAGCCGGACTCCCTCACGCGCCTGCACGGCTCGCAGCAAGAGTTCAAGCAGATCGGCTCGGTGGATGGTGGCATACGGGGCGCCGTAACGCTGCACCGCGGTTTGCCCCAGACGCAAGACGCCGAGCTCCCTACCTGAGAGCGCATGGCGCACCTGCAGACGCTCAGGGAAGGCCGCCACCTCGGACAAGGCACTGGCCAGATCCCAGCCGTGCAGCACGCGCACGACGTTGGGGCCCATCTGGATGCCGGCACCGACCTCGCTGAAGGCTGGCACCCGTTCATAGAGTCGAACCTGCCAGCCGGCGCGCGAACTGGCGAGGGCTGCGGCCAAGCCGCCAATGCCACCGCCCGCGATCAAAACCTGTTTGCTTGCCTGTGAAGTCATGAACGGCAATTCTGCCTGACCACGGCCTTGATTTGGGTCAGGATTTATTCGACGCGTGTGATGGACGTCGGCTTGAACCCGAGGTCCGCGGCCTTGCCCTTGCGCCCGCGTGCCGCACGGGCGTTGTTGAGGCTGCGGATCTCCAGCGTCTCTTCGCGCTCCTTCGCCCCACGGCCAATGCCTTCGATCTTCACGCTGCGTGTGTAGGCGGCGGCGCCGGCCAGCGCATCCTTGGGCTCAAGGTCGATCAGCATCAGTCCGCGGCCGCCATTGGCCATGGGCTTGAGCTCGCTGATCTCGAAAGTCAGGATGCGCCCGCCAGTGGAGGCGCAAGCCACGTGGGTGGCCGGCGTGTGCAGCGCGGACGCCGGTGCACCCGCTGGCGCCGGCACATTGGCCAGCGAAGGACGGCACACCGTGTCACCCTCATTGCAGTTGATGAAGGTCTTGCCGCCCTTCTGGCGCGAGATCATGTTTTCTACCGTGGCCAGGAAACCGTAGCCCCCCGAGGTCGACAACAGCAGCCAGGCGTTGGCCGGGCCGGCGAAATAGTGGACCAGCTGGGTGCCGGCTTCCAGTTCGATCAGCGTGGTCACCGGCTGGCCGTCGCCGCGGGCGCCCGGCAGGCTGGCCACCGGCACCGAATAGACACGACCGTTGGAGCCGAAGGCCAGCAGTGTGTCGACCGTACGGCACTCGAAGGTCCCGTACAAGCCGTCACCGGCCTTGAAGGCAAAACTCGCGGCCTCGTGACCATGGCCGCTGCGGGCCCGTACCCAACCCTTTTGCGATACCACCACGGTCACCGGCTCATCGACCACCTTGACTTCCGCCACGGCCTTTTTCTCGGCCTGGATCAGGGTACGGCGCGCGTCGGTGAACTGCTTGGCGTCGGTCTCGATCTCCTTGATCATGAGGCGGCGCAACGCGGCCGGGCTACCCAGGATTTCTTCCAGCTTCTGCTGTTCCTCGCGCAAGGCCTTGAGTTCCTGCTCGATCTTGATCGCTTCCAAGCGCGCCAGTTGGCGCAGCCGGATTTCCAGGATGTCCTCAGCCTGACGTTCAGACAGGCGGAAACGCTCGATCAGCGCTGCCTTCGGCTCGTCCGACTGGCGGATGATGGCAATCACCTCGTCGATGTTGAGCAGCACCAGCTGCCGGCCTTCGAGGATGTGGATGCGGTCCAGCACCTTGTCCAGGCGGTGGCGCGAGCGGCGCTCGATGGTGGTCTGGCGGAAGGCGATCCACTCCTCCAGCATCTGCCGCAGCGATTTCTGCGTCGGCCGGCCGTCCAGCCCCACCATGGTGAGGTTGATCGGCGCCGAGGTTTCCAGGCTGGTGTGCGCCAGCAAGGTGGTGATGAGTTCCTGCTGCTCGATGCGGCTGGTCTTGGGCTCGCACACCAGGCGCACCGGCGCGTCCTTGGACGATTCGTCGCGCACGACGTCGAGCACCGCCAGCACCGTGGCCTTGAGCTGGTTCTGCTCCTGCGTCAGTGCCTTCTTGCCGGCCTTGACCTTGGGATTGGTCAGCTCCTCGATCTCTTCCAGCACCTTTTGCGTGCTGACGCCCGGCGGCAGTTCGGTCACCACCAGCTGCCACTGGCCGCGTGCCAGTTCCTCGATCTTCCAGCGCGCACGCACCTTGAGCGAACCGCGTCCGGTGCGGTAGGCCTCGGCAATGTCGTTGGCGCTGCTGATGATCTGGCCGCCGCCCGGGTAGTCGGGACCCGGCAGCAGCGTGAACAACTCATCGTCGCTCAACTTCGGGCTCTTGATCAGTGCCACACACGCCTGCGCCACCTCGCCGAGGTTGTGGCTCGGGATCTCGGTGGCTAGGCCCACGGCAATGCCGCTGGCGCCGTTGAGCAGGTTGAACGGCAGACGCGCCGGCAACTGCTTCGGTTCCTCGGTGGAACCGTCGTAGTTGGGCTGGAAGTCGACCGTGCCTTCGTCGATCTCGTCCAGCAGCAGGCTGCTGATGCGCGCCAGCCGGGCCTCGGTGTAGCGCATGGCGGCGGCGCCGTCGCCGTCACGCGAGCCGAAATTGCCCTGGCCGTCGATCAGCGGATAGCGTTGGGCAAAGTTTTGTGCCATGCGCACCAGCGCATCGTAGGCAGCCTGGTCGCCATGCGGGTGGAAGCGGCCCAGCACATCGCCCACCACGCGTGCCGACTTAACCGGTTTGGCACCGGTGGCGCCATTGGGCCCGCCAAAGCCCAGCCCCATGCGTGACATGGCGTACAGGATGCGGCGTTGCACCGGTTTCTGGCCATCGCAGACGTCGGGTAAGGCCCGGCCTTTGACCACGCTCAAGGCGTATTCGAGGTAAGCCTGCTGAGCGTAGGAGGCCAGTGTGAGAGCGTCGCCGCCGGGGGCATCCGGCGCAAAATCAAGGGTCGGCTGGTCGGTCATGGAAACTAGTCGGTCTCGGTCGATGAGGGGGTCTGAATAGCAGAAGAGCGCACGGAGGCCAGCATGTTGCCGCGGCCAGCGGCGCCGCCCGCCAGCTCCATGCGCACACGCAGTGGGGTTGGCGGCTTGAGCACGGCGTAGAGCTGCAGCACCGTGCGCACATAACTTTGGGTTTCACGGTAGTTGGGGACGCGGCTGCCGGCACGCAACACGGCACCTTCGCCCGCGTTGTAAGCCGCCACCGCCAACTCCAACTGCCCCGGGAACATGGCGAGAAGATCGCGCAGGTAACGCGCCCCGACACGGATATTGGTCCGCGGATCGGTCAGTTTTTTCTCCACCGGGCTCCTGGCGTCGCCAGCCACACCGTAACGTTGCGCGGTCGCCGGCATGATCTGCATCAGACCAACGGCGCCCTTGGGCGACACCGCGGCAGCGTCGAAGCCGGACTCGGTGGCAATCACGGCCTGCAACAACTCATAGTCGACGCGGTACTGGCTTGCGGCCTCGCGCAACAGGTGCTTGACCTGTTTGTAGCTGGGCGACACCTCGAAAAAGGCAATCAGCTTCGGCGCCACAGTGGGCACCGATACCGGGCGCAAGGCCTCCCCTGCTCCGGGGTCGGTCCGCCCCACCTGCAGGTTTTGGCCGGAACGCGAGAACAGCTCGTAGCGGTTATCGAGCCGCTCGGTCGCGAAATTCGCCACACCCTTGTCGTCGATGTAGCCCCAGATGTCGGCGCGTGCCAACTGCTGCGAAAACAATAGCACCCCGCACAGAATCAGTGAGGCCAGAGATCGAAAACTCTTAGCAAAAGTACGACGCCCAAGCAGATTGGCAACCATCAGATGTCCACCTCAACGGAGTCGCCATGCAGCTCCATGAGCTCGCGCCGCGCCGCGGCCTCGCCCTTGCCCATGAGCTGGGTGATCAGGCCTTCGGTCTGCAGGAAGTCGAGCTGGCCCAGCTGCACCCGCAGCAGACGGCGCGTATCCGGATTGAGCGTGGTCTCCCACAACTGCTCGGCGTTCATCTCGCCCAGGCCCTTGAATCGGCTAATCTGGCAGCGCTCCTTGGCCACGCCGTCCTTGGCGCATTTGTCGAGGATGGCGGTGAGCTCGCCCTCGTCCAGCGCATAGGCCTTGGACGCCGGCTTCTTGCCGCGCGCCGGCACGTCAACACGGAACAGCGGCGGCTTGGCCACGTAAACATGACCGGCTTCGATCAGCTTGGGGAAGTGACGGAAGAACAGCGTCAGCAGCAGCACCTGGATGTGCGAGCCGTCCACGTCGGCATCGCTCAGGATGCAGACCTTGCCGTAACGCAGGCCCGACAGGTCAGGAGTGTCGTTGGGGCCATGCGGGTCGACGCCGATGGCGACTGCAATGTCGTGGATTTCGGTGTTGGCAAACAAGCGGTCGCGCTCGACCTCCCAGGTGTTGAGCACCTTGCCGCGCAGGGGCAGGACGGCTTGGCATTCCTTGTCTCGCCCCATCTTGGCGCTGCCGCCGGCCGAGTCGCCCTCGACCAGAAACACCTCGTTGTGGCCGATGTCGCGGCTTTCGCAGTCGGTCAGCTTGCCCGGCAGCACGGCTACGCCCGAACCCTTGCGCTTCTCGACCTTCTGGCCGGCGCGCTGGCGCGTCTGCGCCGCCTTGATGGCAAGTTCCGCCAGCTTCTTGCCATATTCGACGTGCTGGTTCAGCCACAACTCCAGCGTCGGGCGCACGAAGCTGGAGACCAGGCGCACGGCATCACGCGAATTCAGGCGCTCCTTGATCTGACCCTGGAACTGCGGGTCCAGCACCTTGGCGGAAAGCACATAGCTGGCACGGGCGAAGACGTCTTCCGGCAGCAGCTTGACGCCTTTGGGCAGCAGGCTGTGCAGCTCGATGAAGCTCTTGACGGCGTTGAACAGGCCGTCGCGCAGGCCGCTGTCGTGCGTGCCGCCGGCACTGGTGGGAATCAGGTTGACGTAGCTTTCGCGCACCGGTGCGCCATCTTCGGTGAAGGCCACGGCCCAAGCCGCGCCTTCGCCTTCGGCAAAGCTGTCGTTGGCGCCGTCGGCAAAACCCTCGCCTTCGAACAGCGGGATCACTGGGTCGGCGCTCAGGGTCTGGATCAGATAGTCGCTCAGGCCGCCCTTGTACTGCCAGGTCTGGGTGTCGCGCGTCTTCTCGTTGATGAGCGACACGCTCACACCCGGCATCAGCACCGCCTTGCTGCGCAGCAGGTGGGTCAACTCGCCCATGGGCAGGACGGCCGACTCGAAATACTTGGGGTCGGGCCAGACGCGCACCGTGGTGCCCTGTTTGCGATCGCCCTCACCGGCGGGGCGCGTCGTCAGCGGCTGGACCACATCGCCGCCTTCGAACACCAGATGCGCCACCTGCCCTTCGCGGTAGCTGGTGGCTTCCAGCCGTTTGCCCAGCGCGTTGGTCACGGAAACGCCCACGCCGTGCAGGCCGCCGGAGAAGCTGTAGGCGCCGCCCTTGCCCTTGTCGAACTTGCCGCCGGCATGCAGACGGGTGAACACCAGCTCGATCACCGGCGCCTTTTCCTCCGGGTGCAGGCCGAAGGGGATGCCGCGGCCGTCGTCCTCGACGCTGACCGAACCGTCACCATGCAAGGTGACCTTGATCTTCTTACCATGGCCGGCCAGCGCCTCGTCGGCGGCGTTGTCCAGCACTTCCTGAATGATGTGCAGCGGGTTGTCGGTCCGGGTGTACATACCCGGACGCTGCTTGACCGGCTCCAGCCCCTTGAGGACGCGGATGGAACCTTCGGAATAGTCGGTGGTTGGTTTGAGAGCCATGGCGAAGAATTGTAGTCGCTTGCCGGAAAAACAACTGGATAAATATACAGACACCAATTCAGGCCGTGCGCACGCTCCGCCAGCCCTCCCGCAGCAAGCCCCGGACAGATTGGCTACATTTCAAGGATGACAAGCCACACCAAAAAACTCTCGCTCACCCAGGTCCTGGTCTGCGGTGCTGCCATCGTCACCCTCTCCATGGGCATCCGCCACGGCTTCGGCCTCTGGCTGCAACCCGTCACCCAGGCCCAGGGCTGGACACGCGAAACCTTTTCCATGGCCATCGCCATCCAGAACCTGACTTGGGGTTTTGCCGGCATCTTCGCCGGTATGCTGGCCGACAAGTTCGGCGCCTTCCGCGTCATCATCGGCGGCGCCATCCTCTATGCGCTCGGGCTGTTTGGCATGGCCCACGCACCCACGCCGCTGCTGTTCGCCCTGACGGCCGGGGTGCTGATCGGCATGGCCCAGGCTGGCACCACCTATGCCGTGATCTACGGCGTGATCGGCCGCAACGTCAGCCTGGAAAAGCGCTCCTGGGCCATGGGCGTGGCGGCTGCAGCCGGCTCCTTCGGCCAGTTCCTGATGGTGCCGACCGAGGGCTTTCTCATCAGCAACCTGGGCTGGCAGCAGGCGCTGGTGGTGCTGGGCGCGGCCGCGCTGCTGATCGCCCCGCTCGCCTGGGGTTTGCACGAACCGCGTTTTGCCGGTGCTGCCGCCCCCAAGCGCGAGCAGACTATCCTGCAAGCGCTGAAAGAGGCTTTCAGCTACCCGAGCTTCCAGCTGTTGATGGCCGGCTATTTCGTCTGCGGCTTCCAGGTGGTGTTCATCGGCGTGCACATGCCGAGCTACCTGCGGGACAAAAACCTCTCGCCCGAGGTGGCCAGCTACGCGCTGGCGCTGATCGGCCTGTTCAACGTCTTCGGCACCTACGCCGCCGGCGCCTTGGGCCAGCGGCTGCAAAAGAAGAACATCCTGGCTTTCATCTACTTTGCACGCTCGATCGCCATCACCCTCTTCCTGCTGGTGCCGCTGTCGCCAATGAGCGTCTACATCTTCTCGGCCGTCATGGGCCTGTTGTGGCTCTCGACCGTGCCGCCGACCAATGCCGTGGTGGCGCAGATCTTCGGCGTGGCGCACCTCTCGATGCTCAGCGGCTTTGTCTTCTTCAGCCACCAGATCGGCTCCTTCATGGGCGTCTGGCTCGGCGGCTACCTGTACGACAAGACCGGCAGCTACGACATCGTCTGGTACATCGCCATCGCGCTCGGTGTGGCGGCTGCGCTGGTCAACCTGCCGGTGTGCGAAGCGACCATCCAGCGCCGCAAGGCCCAGTCCGTCGCCAGCGCATGAAGACCTGGACAAAATGGCTGGCCTACGGCATTGCGGTGCTGTTGCTGCTGGCCGTGTTCTCGTTCTACACACGACCGGATTTCCTGCTCACGCTGGCCAATGAGATCTGGGCCTGCTTTTGAATTCTTTTGACTTCCAGCCCTCATAAAACGGGCGCCAAATGCTATGAAAACAATAGTGATCACGGGAGCTTCGGACGGTATCGGCGCCGAATTGACTCGCCAATTGGCACAGCAGCATCGCCAGGAGGCGGCCCTGGTGCTGGCAGCGCGCAACCAAGACCTTCTGCAACAGGTGGCCGAGCAGTGTCGCCCGCTGGGCAGTGAGGTGCTGGTGGTGCCGACCGATGTCAGCGACCCGGCGCAGTGCCGCGACCTGATCGCGCGCAGCGTGGCGCAGTTCGGCCGCCTTGATGCACTGGTCAACAACGCCGGTGTCTCGGCCCAGGCCTTATTCGAGGACGTGCAGGCCGACGACCTAGGCTGGTACGAGAACCTGATGCGCGTCAACCTGTGGGGCAGCGTCTGGTGCACCCACGCCGCCCTGCCGCACCTGAAAGCCAGCCGCGGCCAGGTGGTGGCCGTGTCCTCCCTCGCCGGCCTGGTGGGGGTGCCGGGTCGCACCGCCTACAGCGCCAGCAAGTTCGCCATGACCGGCTTCTTTGAAGCGCTGCGCGCCGAGCTCAAGGGAGCCGGCGTCAGTGTCACCACCGCCTACCCCGGCGTGGTCGCGACGCAGATCCGCTACCGCGGCTACAACGCGGCCGGTGTGGCCGCCGGCGCCAGCGGCCTGAAGGAAGACGACGCCATGCCGGTGGAGGAATGCGCGCGACTGATCCGGGACGGCATGGCGCGCCGCCAGCGCGAGGTGGTGATGACCACCAAGGGCAAACTCGGCCGCTATCTCAAGCTGCTGGCTCCGGGCGCGGTGGAAAACATAGCGCTGGCCGCGCTCAAGGACGAGGTCAAGCCGCGATGACGTCGGCTTCCGCACAAGGTCTCGTGGCCCATGGCCTGGAGGCCCCTTCGGCCTGGGTGCAGCGCTGGTCGCACCTGGTGCGCCCCGGCGGCACGGTGCTCGATGTCGCCTGCGGCCACGGCCGCCACATGAAGTGGTTCGCCACGCGCGGCCACCCGGTCACCGGCGTGGACCGCTCACCCGAGGCCATCGCCGCCGTGGCATCGCTGGGCGAAGCCGTGCAGGCCGACATCGAGAACGGCCCCTGGCCGCTGGTGCAGGATGGCCAGCCGCGGCAATTCGACGCCGTGGTGGTGACCAACTACCTGTGGCGCGCCCTGCTGCCCGTGATCCGGCAAAGCCTGGCGCCCGGTGGCGTGCTGCTTTACGAAACCTTTGCCATCGGCAACGAAACCGTGGGCAAGCCTTCGCGCCCGGATTTCCTGCTGCAGCCGGGTGAACTGCTGCGCGAATTTTCCGACTTGCGCGTGGTGGCGTACGAGGACGGTTTCATCGCCCAGCCCGCACGCTTTGTGCAACGGATCGCGGCGGTGAGACCGGACACCCCGCTGTCCACGGATAAAGCGCTGGCACGTTACATGCTCTAGTTAAAATGCTCA